>Ga0099826_10000521_pt1 | contig 18935 bp, 13 predicted proteins | sample Mtrugardesep15_FD_76830 | JGI IMG/M metagenome (GOLD analysis project Ga0099826, IMG submission 76830) | Root nodule microbial communities of legume samples collected from California, USA - M. trunc garden sep15 | ecosystem: Host-associated > Plants > Roots > Nodule | place: USA: California... | reverse complement strand
GGAAAGAGAAAGTGTGCTTGTTCGGGGTCCACATATCTACGTGTCAGATTTTTGTGTGGGTGTCAAAAGGTGTATTGTCACCTAAGGGTGTCTATGTATCATTACTCAAATAAAAACGCATAAAGCATACACCTCATTGATTCTCACCTACAACTTTATTTATTATCATACATGACATGGATATACATACATTGTATTGCATGTAGAGTATATATATAGCACCCTATAACTCAAACCAACCGCTGCATCATCCTTTCTTCACTTCATTAAAACACAAACATAAACATAAACTCCCTGCATTTATATTTTCTCAGCTCTATTGTTCCATGACTGTGTATCACCCTTCACTTCATTAATTTATAAATATATATTTCTATTAAGACTCTGTGTGTTGGTAACTTGAACGCTGTCCAACATGGGAGGTATCAGCCTTGAAGAGATCAAAAACGAGAACGTTGATCTGGTACATACATAATTACATCTTTTTACTCTTTCTTCTTCTTCTTCTTTGAACAACAAAATTGAGACAGTAATATTCATTCCATTTGAGGGACGAACATGCTTAATTTTACATTAACGAAAACTTGATGAGCTAATTATTTTTTGGGTTCACAGCACTTGTGATATAGGAAGGGAAAGGCGTGGCGTTTTCTTGTGTTTTGGCGCGTCAATAAAAATTCCTTTTAAGTTACTGTTACTACTATACTACGCTAACTAACTTTTTGCATTCACCAATCCTATTTAGGCACTTGTAATTCATTATGATGTCACCCTGTTTCTATATTTTTTTTTACCATATAAACATTTTTCATTCATTCTGAATAATTTGATCAAATAACATTTTTTTTTACAAGAATTTTGATCAAATAACATAACAATTCATTAAACAAGGATATAGAAGCAATATTTTAAAAATCAGATCAAACTAGTGTTTTCAGTGAAAAATTAGTTAGTTAATTGTTTAGTTTGGTCCAACTTATATTAGAGTCTAATAACTAGATTGAATCAATTGATTCAACCTAAAATAATATTATAAAATATCTCACCATCCTATTTTTTATTTGATTTTTAAAACATTGGAGGTTAGTTTCTTTACCGGCCATTCTCCGATCTCTTCATTTCATTCGTAGGTTATGTGTCCTTAAAACCATTCTTTATTTAGAGAAATTCTTGTGCGGTCATAAAATTTGGGCACACTCACAAAAATAATAATAATATGTATTTTTCAAATAATTAAATGATTTGTATTTTATGTCTACATGTCCAAATATTGTTTATAAGTATTTTCCCTTTGTCCATTTTATTATAAATAATTTGTATGAAAATGTTTGGTAGCAACTAGAATTCATTCATGTTTTTCAGGAACGAATTCCAGTAGAGGAAGTGTTCGAGCAGCTGAAATGTTCAAGAGAAGGTTTAACCTCGGACGAAGGAGCCAACAGGCTTCAAGTGTTTGGTCCAAACAAATTGGAAGAGAAAAGGGAAAGCAAGTTTTTGAAGTTCTTAGGATTTATGTGGAACCCTTTATCATGGGTTATGGAAGCTGCTGCTATTATGGCCATTGCTTTGGCTAATGGTGGTGGCAGACCTCCTGATTGGCAGGATTTTGTTGGTATCATTTCTCTTTTGGTTATTAACTCAACTATCAGTTTCATAGAAGAAAACAATGCTGGTAATGCTGCTGCTGCTCTCATGGCTGGTTTAGCCCCCAAAACAAGGGTATATATCTATTATTATTTCACTTTTTCAGTGAATACACATTTTACTATTTTACTCATTGAAATTTCGTCCAGTAAATTGAAAAATATCATCAATTTAGTCATATTTTTCAAATTTTGAAGGTTATATGCTTGTTTTGACGCGGCAAAAGACTATTTAAGTCAATATGTGTATGTTTTATTGGTTTTGATGGATGTTACAAAAGAAATATTTTGGTGAAGTGAAGGGACTTGATTGATTGGTATTTTTCAATTTAAGAGACTAAATTGACTAACTTTTACAATTTCAAGGACTATAATGTGTATTTACTGTTCAATTTTGTTTGCAATCATTGTTTGGAGAGTAAATACACATATTGGTCTTTGAAATTGTAAGACTGTATCAATCTAGTCTCTTACATGATCGATATTCTAAAATGTTCTTTGAAATTGTAAGATTTTAATCAAATTTAGTACTTGCAGGGACTGGAATGACATTAAGTTGATAATATCAGTGATGAGTTTGAATCAAAGTGAATAGTGTTAGGAATGTATTTGATAATAGATTCAGACAGAAGGACGAACTTAATTAGCATTTTGCAATCCTAGGGGCTGTTTTGAAATATTGATAATATGGGAGACTAGTTTGATAGAACCCTACGATTTCTATGACCAACTTGAATATTTAGTCATTATTTATTTTTTCCTTTTCTTATTAATTGATGATAATTTACATTTCTTGCTACAAAACATGTAGGTTCTAAGAGATGGTAGGTGGTCTGAAGAAGATGCTGCAATTTTGGTCCCAGGTGATATCATCAGCATTAAATTAGGAGATATCATTCCTGCTGATGCTCGTCTTCTTGAGGGTGATGCTTTGAGTGTTGATCAGTCTGCTTTAACCGGAGAATCTCTTCCGGCAACAAAGAATCCCTCAGATGAAGTGTTTTCTGGTTCAACTGTTAAGAAAGGTGAGATTGAAGCAGTTGTCATTGCCACTGGAGTGCACACATTTTTTGGTAAAGCTGCTCATTTGGTTGACAGCACCAATCAAGTTGGTCACTTTCAGAAAGTCCTAACAGCAATTGGTAATTTCTGCATTTGCTCAATTGCTGTTGGAATACTGATTGAGCTCGTTGTCATGTATCCGATACAGCACCGCAAGTATAGAGACGGAATTGACAATCTTTTGGTTCTATTGATTGGAGGAATTCCAATTGCTATGCCAACTGTTTTGTCTGTTACTATGGCTATTGGTTCTCACAGACTCTCTCAACAAGGTGCAATTACAAAGAGAATGACAGCTATTGAGGAAATGGCGGGGATGGATGTTCTCTGTAGTGACAAAACCGGAACTCTGACTTTAAATAAGTTGTCTGTTGATAAAAACTTGATTGAGGTTTTTGCTAAGGGTGTAGAGAAGGATTATGTTATCCTTCTTGCTGCAAGGGCTTCTAGGACTGAGAATCAAGATGCCATAGATGCTGCAATTGTTGGCATGCTTGCTGATCCAAAGGAGGTAAATAAATATGCCTAAATGCTATATCTTTCTGATGGTTTTTTTATCGGTAGGAATCAAACTCGATACCTCGGGGTTTATAACACTCACAAACTGTGCATCGACAACTTGTGCTAGACCCCGGTGGTCTATCTTTCTGATACTGAATTTTAGGATGAAGATGAAAGAAATTCTAACTCCTAGTTTTACTTTGAACTGCACAGGCACGAGCTGGTGTCAGGGAAGTTCATTTTTTCCCATTCAATCCTGTAGACAAGAGAACTGCTTTAACTTACATTGACTCTGATGGAAATTGGCATCGATCTAGCAAAGGTGCTCCCGAGCAGGTAAAATATGTGTTTCGTTGGCAGTGGCACCACCGTAAGATTATGCTCATTAAAGATGACTAATTGATATTTTTTCCTTGTTTAGATATTGAACCTCTGCAACTGCAAAGAGGATGTCAGGAAAAAAGCTCATTCAACAATAGACAAGTTTGCCGAGCGTGGACTCCGTTCTTTGGGTGTTGCTAGACAGGTCTAGAAATTTGATATTACTGTTAGAATTTCTAGTTTATTAGACTTATTCGAATACCCTTCTTTTGTTGATGCTATTGAATGGTTTGTTTATAACAGGAAATACCTGAGAAAGATAAAGATAGCCCCGGTGCACCATGGCAATTTGTTGGTCTGTTACCACTATTTGATCCTCCTAGGCATGATAGTGCTGAAACCATCACAAGAGCTCTGAACCTTGGTGTGAATGTTAAGATGATTACTGGTAAGATTTGAGGTTCTTCCTTTATTGTAGCTCATATTTCATATCATAAATGAAATCATGCAGCTTAAACATTGTTGATTTCTCATTCTCTAGGTGATCAGCTTGCCATTGCCAAGGAAACTGGCCGAAGGCTTGGAATGGGAACAAACATGTATCCATCTTCTTCATTGCTCGGTCAAAGCAAGGATGCTGCTGTTTCAGCTCTTCCAGTTGATGAGTTGATTGAGAAGGCTGATGGATTTGCTGGAGTGTTTCCTGGTAGGTCCTTAACAATGATGATGGTTATGACGATAGCATCATCAATTGCATTTTACTTTCAATTATTTCAAACATGCTAATCATTTTTTTTTCTCTTTCTATGACATGGTAGAACACAAATATGAAATCGTAAAGAAGCTGCAAGAGAGGAAACATATATGTGGAATGACAGGTGATGGTGTCAACGACGCTCCTGCGTTAAAGAGAGCAGATATTGGAATTGCTGTTGCTGATGCTACAGATGCTGCTAGAGGTGCTTCTGATATTGTCCTTACTGAGCCTGGTCTGAGTGTCATTATTAGTGCAGTGCTCACAAGCAGGGCAATTTTCCAAAGGATGAAGAACTATACTGTTAGTTTCCAAGCTTACTTGATTTAATTGCTGGATTTCATTTCAAAATCTTTAGCATTCTAACACAGAATATTGAATGTTGCAGATCTATGCTGTGTCAATTACCATTCGTATTGTGGTAAGTGCAAAAATAGGTTATTTCATAAGAAAATGTTAACTTCTTGTCCATACTTATATAAACGGTTCATACAATTCACATGCTTTATTCTTCATTTTGCCAGTTTGGTTTCATGTTCATTGCCTTGATCTGGAAGTTTGATTTTGCACCCTTCATGGTGTTGATTATCGCCATACTAAATGATGGTGAGATAATGTCTGATTGACCTTCATATTGTTTATACTTCAAATGTTCTGTGAAGATTTAATATTTAATTTCCTTCACCCCTGTTACTAGGTACCATTATGACAATATCCAAGGATAGAGTGAAACCATCTCCACAACCAGACAGTTGGAAACTGAGAGAGATATTTGCTACTGGTGTTGTGCTAGGTAGCTACATGGCACTAATGACAGTGGTGTTTTTCTGGCTCATGAAGGATACTGATTTCTTCTCGGTACTAATTTACATTCTATAGTTCCCTCAATAGTATCTCCTAGTAGCAAAAAAAATTGAGGTATGAACACAACTTCTATTATTGCAGGACAAGTGCGGTGTGAGATCTATCAGAAACAACCCTGATGAAATGATGGCAGCCCTCTACCTACAAGTCAGTATTATAAGTCAGGCACTAATTTTTGTCACCAGGTCCCGTAGCTGGTCCTTTGTTGAAAGACCTGGTCTTCTCCTGTTGGGTGCTTTTATGATTGCTCAGCTGGTAAATTTGCTTCTATCTCTTATGATTTTACGATCGCTTGTCGATGATCATATGCATTTTTCCAACACTCTTGATGATCATATACTTGTTCCTCATTTTTTCTGCACGACCAAAATAAAATGTACACTGCATCTCTAACTATAGTAACTAAACTAAGAGTTACACTTCTGTTGCCTTAGGAAGAAATATTGTAAATTAGAATCTAGGAGCTTCCTTATCAGCTGATAACACAAATTATTGATTAATTATAATAATTTGTTTCATGATTTACAGTTGGCAACTTTTATAGCAGTATATGCTAATTGGAGCTTTGCAAGAATTAAGGGAATGGGATGGGGTTGGGCTGGTGTAATCTGGATGTACAGTATAGTGACATATATCCCCCTTGATATACTCAAATTCGTAATCCGCTATGTTCTAAGTGGCAAAGCTTGGGATAATCTTCTGGAGAACAAGGTAATTTCTCCTTCTGTCTTACTACCTCCTTATCTTAATACAAGACCCTCTTGAGACCCTTTTTCAAATTTTCAACTGCATTAATTATTTTCTTTACAAATATATCCCTAATTATATTACATCTTTTTCTACAACCTGTAATAAATACTATGATGAAAACATAAACTAATTTTCTCTCCTGAAAAGTACACTTGTAAAACGATATCAATTGTCAATAAACTTAAAACTACTACCAGCTTTTTTAATTAATTCCACCGAGTCCTAGAAGCAGCATTGTATTACTATTAGTTGCACTGTTGATCTTAATCCAGAGATTTCAAGATTCAAAATCTTTTTTATGCTTTCTATCTACAGACTGCCTTCACAACAAAGAAAGACTACGGCAAAGAAGAGAGAGAAGCTCAGTGGGCAACTGCTCAGAGGACTCTTCATGGTCTTCAGTCACCTGACACAACCAACCTTTTCAATGACAAGAATAGCTACAGGGAGCTTTCTGAGATTGCTGAGCAAGCCAAGAGACGCGCTGAAGTTGCACGGTAAGTCATCGAGTCTGTGTCTGAAAGGATTCAAGAAGCGTTAGATATAATGATGATACTAGAATATATTATATATATCCTAGTGTCTAAGAGATTTTTTAAATTTGTTCACAGGCTTAGGGAGCTTCACACTCTAAAGGGTCACGTCGAATCAGTCGTGAAGCTTAAGGGACTTGATATCGACACTATGCAACAACATTATACTGTTTAAGAAGCTTGGACAACCTTCAAGAAGAACAGGGTTACGTATGTGCTTTTCCAAGAAGTGAAAACAACAAATGCAGTGGTGAAGACTTAAGTTAATCATGTGTTTTTAGATTAGGATGAAGGGTCCTTTTGTGAAAAATTGAATGGTTACTCCTCAATGCCACTAGCTAGAGGAGATACTATTCTCTTAGGTACCAAATAACATGGTTGATAGGATTTACTTGCGTCTTATTTTTGGTAATGTTAGTGACTTTAATGTCACGTAAATGCTCTATATTTTTTTAGCTGAACAAAAGTCAATATTTCGACCTTGACTACTAATTTCGTTCAATAATGAATGCATGCAATCTTTAGGTTTCTTTTTCTGACTTCATGTCTAGCCTAAAAACAGTCAAAGGGTGAAAAGAGTGTTTAGTTACTGCAATCAGAGTTCTAAACAAAGGCATGCGACCGCAATTTGGGTCACAACTCGCAACACATGAGTTTTTTATGTTTTCAAAACCGCAATATCAAGGATTGTGATGTGGCTGCAGCTGTTATCGCGGTGGTTGCTTAAAACCCTTACTGCAACAAAGAAGGAAACAAGTGTTTGATAACTGTAAAAAAAAAACTGTTCCATAATTTGACTAACAGAAAAACAAGACGAGTAGTTCAGTTAAGCATTGCGTTGTGCTGTCATGCATATCTCACCCTTGTTTCTTGGTTTAGTCCCAACCAATGAGAGGAAAAATAGTCACAGCCAATGAGATTAGGAGCTACTATCTTCTTTCTTTTTCCTGAATAAAAACGAGATCAAACTATTATTAAGCATCAAAACCAGACAATCTGTCCAGTTACCATTTCTACCTATGAATACAATATTAGTGTTTTCTTGCCTATCTAACTAAAATTTGAGAGCAAGTACGAGCTATATCTCTGCAAGCGTGAAAATTTCTGAGAAAGAATTGCTTTCACCAACACTTCTGAGTCAGTTTCTGATATCACCTTGCCTAGATTCATCGTTTCTGCATAAATAACAGCTTGATAAAGACCCATTCTCTCAGCTGTGATGTCATCTGAGAAGGGTAAAGCAATGTGCATTCAGCTGTGATATCTATGCACGTGGTTGAATGTTTTGGTGCCCCAGCCTAATCTTCAATGAAATAAAGCTAAAACAGAAAGTCATTATGATCTTCTATATTATATTATGACTGCTTATAAATGGATGAGTGCGTTGGTCCTAATCTCTTTGTAGAACTAATTTTTCCTTAGGAGAGGATAGATGATAACATAACCCTCTCCTTATTTAATTTAAGAGGAGAGTAGGAAAACATCTGTTATCATATGATAATATTAATAAATTTATAATAAGGAAATTCATTTTATTTGACCCATTGTTTAAAATGAAGCTCGTTCAAAGAAACTGTGGAAGCTTCAATACAATCTCTGCATATGCTGGGATAAGAAACATAATATAAAATCAATAGAGAGCGAGATAACTTCTTTGAGACAAATGCATGAAAATCAAAATATGATCTTTGAGGGAAATGCGTTTTTGGTTAGCTTGTTTGAAATATTGATGAAAATCAAAATTGTTTTTGGGGCCAAATTAAAAAATAGCTTAAATGTTTAGTTGAAAAATCTATGCATTTACATTGTACACTAAACTTGATTTGAGAGTAAAATTTTGTCACATGAAAGTTGAAAAACTAGGTTTTACACTAAAACTATCTATTAGTGTGGACAGAAGTGTGCTTGCTTTTAGTAACACAAGACCATATTTCAAATTCTAGATGTATATGCTGGCGGAGGGGACATGCTAAACAACTCACTTACTCACACGAAGATATACTTCCAATTTTTTGCTTTTTATTAATGTGGAAAGATAGGACTTATCATATGGAACCAAATTACATGTATATAGAATTGTGGAGAAGAGATGAATTATATAAGTCTCAATAGTCAATAAAAGTCAACGTAGCCCTGCTGTACAAATGATACAAGACACCACCAGAGAGGATATTGAAGGAATAACGAAGGGGCAATATAGGGGGGTGTATGACATAGTACATCAAAATGAATCCTCAACCTATATAACCAATTTCGATAGGTACTATATCTTCTGGAGTAATATTTTCTAATATTTAATAACATTCTACCAAGAAACTTTTTACAAGAGAATCTAAGGCTGCAGAAAGGGCGAAGCTTGAAGTTGTTTAATGGTATATCTGCTGGAGTGCTTGTGGAAGGTTCAACACAATCTCTGCATATGCTGGGAAAAGAAACATAATATAAAATCAGTAGAGAGCGAGATAACTTTTAAATGGATCAATAAAGAAACATATCAGAATTAAGTGAGCATGGGAGCAGGCTTGTAGAATAACCTAGGTGAAAGTTAATCAAAAAAGGACTTGCTAAATGTTATCATTAATATAAAAAGTATTAATTGAAATGTACAAGATTTAATGCATTGTAACATTAAATGTTTATATTTTGAATAGAAAAAAATATTCATAATTCCTCATAGCCAATAGTATTAATTATGCCACTAGTGAGCATTTGCTGAAAAGTGAAAGGCGTCTCTTCCAGAGTCTAATTTCATTTAAGCTTTGTTTGCGAGTTTGGAGGGGAAGGCTTGGGAAAAAAGAAATGAGCAAGTGGAAGAAATAGAGGAAAATGGGAGGGGAGGACTTTGGGGGGCTAACTTTTCTTCATAATACAAAACCCTCCTCATTTGGGGGAACTAAAAAATTGAATTGAATGAGGGTTTTGGGGGGTTTTAGAGGGTTAATATGAATTCTTCAAATTTAATCTATTTGTTATAATATTTTTAAAATTAAAAATATAGTAATCATATGCATTAATTCATCATTCTCTAAAAAACTACTCTTTTAAATTTTTTGAAAGATTTCTCCATTTTCCCTCATATTTTGCACCCCTCAAAGCCTTTCCTTTCCTTCCCCTCCAAACTCCCATACAAAGCCTTAAGTACTATAGAAGTCACCTAGTTGCACACATGATCACATTCAGACAAGAACTGTTGCATAAAAAAGCCGAAAATAAGACATTGTTCTCTTGTAATTTAACCAAAGTAATATAGTTTTCACCTTCTGGTAGACTCATGCTTCGTAAGGCATCTTCTGCATAGGATAGTCGAACTGGTGCAGGATGACTTCCTGAGATTCCATCTTCCATCAAGTTCAAAATTGGAGTAGAATTTATCTTCGACATTGGCCAGGCTAGCACTGAGATTCGAGTTGGAAGCACCGAAATGAGATCTGTGTATCGAAGGCTGACTGTCACTTTACTGCAAAAAAATTACTTCTTGATCAATATTACAAGGTGAGAAAACAAGAGAAAATGTAGGAAAGTGAAAGAAAATAGAGAGTCAATAAAATAAGAAAGAGTATATTGTGCCAATGATTTCCCTGTGCTAACATTTGAAAGGGGGAAGAAGATTTTAAAAGGTTAAAAATACAATTACAAAATTGAAGAGAAAATTTTATCACTTTATCCCACTAACCAGTCAAAATCATCTAATACAAACTCGATCATGTGATAAGGAAGGCTGTGATACAGCTCTCCAATTTGATTTCCATAAAGTTCCTTTATAAGTCTGACCTGCATGACATTTGTAGGAGGCAAAAGGTTAAATGTTAATTTGTTGTAACAGAACAATAGACAGACTGGATATTTACAAACATACATGGTTCTTTAGCATTAAAATTATTTCTCGAGAATCTCTAAATACTCAATTTATATTTAATAGGTAAACCGTAAACTAGCTACAAGCATGTAACCTCGTGTTTTACTGATAGTGATAGCAGATATTTAATCTCAAAACGACAGATGATAAAGTTAATAGAGTATAATAAATATTTTAACTAGAAAAGAGGGAGACAGTAAAGTTCTTATGCCTGCCCCAACCTTTAACATAGAATAGAATGTTTAGGCTTTGTTTGGGAGTTAGGAGGGTAAGTGAAGGTTTGCCAAAATAAAAGAAACATGATCAAGATGATCATACCATCTAATAGTTTATATACCAATAAAACTAAGTAACGCACCAAGTTTAATATCTTCCACAATTGGTGTTCTTAAATGGCATTGTCAGATAACTGCAACCCAGAATACATGTTTTGACAATTGTCTAGAAAAAATGGAAGAAAAAAAATGTATGAACAATATAACCGACTTATCAGTAGATAGTGTTCCGAGAATTTAAACTAACAAAGACATGAGTCGTGGTAACAGTGAAAATTATTAAATGTTACAAATATGCAAATCTATTTCACTAAATAATATATGGACACAGGTAAACTAGTCCAAAGATACTAGCTTTAATGTATTCTGACATTATTCTTACGTTGATACATTTAGCTTATTCATTCAAACAATTATACATGCATACTTGTTTTAGTGTGTAAACTTTTGTGTGTAACATACATGTCCATAAGGATCATGATAACCTAATATTAGTATTCCCAAAAATGAACATTCTCTAAAGATTACATACATAGGCAGTCTACCTGTTCCCGTCTATCCACGTATGCTTGCAATAGATCTCCAACATGATCTATGAATTTCTGAATGCAAACCAATAGAAACAAGGCTTAGAAAAATGTTCAAATAAACATAGTCCATGACAACATCACATATAACTGATTTTACCATTGCATTGGATGAAAGGAGATCATTTTCTGTTTCACGTATTGGCAAGAAAAATGGAACTGTGTGCTCAAGGACAGTCATCTTTTCAAGAAATGACTTACTCTCCAGCACACAGTGGTAAAACTCACAAATTTCACCTAGAAATAAATGAAAAGATATTATCGTCAGCAAATGGGAAACGGAAGGAGCATCTAGAGAAAGATCCAGCCTCCATCTTGTCATTCATAATGTCAGCTCATGAATTAGCTAAGTAAGTCATGAACAATTTAGTTCCAAATTACCAGCAAAAGATGTCTCATACTGTATGCCAATTCTTGCTCCTTCCAAACAGCAAATTATCTGCTCCCAAATACATAATCAATATTAAAAGGATTATATGATTGTGAAATTAATACACAGACAGCTAATCCAAGTATAGCATTGAACGTGTAGAGAAACCAATGATTTTTTTAGGGAGGGGACACTACAAACACCATAACCAAGCCTTATTCCATTAAGTGGGGTCAGCGATATAGATCAAATGCCACCATCAGTACTTATTATGTATTCAATTCAAAGACTATTTACCTCTAAGGGCCCGGTTAGATTAGGCTTATTTTGAGCTTATGCAAACAAATAAGTTTTTATGTATTATTCATAAGTTTGTAAATGTAGTTTATGAAAAAACAGTTTATAACGATACAATTTTCGTTACCGAGAGCTTATAAATTACCCTAGCTATTGGACCATAATCTCACTTTATTGTTTAGCCCTAAATCTCACTTTATGGTAATCTTTATCGATATTTACCTCTAGCTATTGGACCATCCAGTATCCACCATTTAGTTAACCCTCCTTGGCAATTATTGCCACCAAGGAGGCCCATGGCAGATTCAATGTCTGCTGCCATAGGCAGCCTATTAAATCCACCATGTGTCCACCCTAGGCCTGCAAGGCTGCAACACCACATTTATGTGGCGGATTTTTGGCTGGACGCCGTAATCGGCCATTGACAACACTTGTCTCCACACCAATATTTGATATTTCCTTAACACTACTTGGATCGTCAAATTTATTTGGCCGAGGGTTATACCAATCAACACCAAGCTGATGGTCACTTGTTTGATTCTCTGATTTCTCTCTACAACTTTTCCGTTGCAAATATAAATATATATATATATATATATATATATATATATGCTTGGATCCTATAGTTTACATCTCCCTCTATCTTGTTTTCACTTTGTATGATGGATACATGTTACTTACAATGTGAGACTTGCGGTTGCGGTATATATTCTCCAATTTCAACCTCCAAGCTATGATTTGTAAGTCACTTGCTAAATCAGCATTTTATACTAGTGTTAGTGTTGTCTCCTATAGTCCTACTCAGTGGAAGTTGTATGTTTTTAAGTCTTTTCTCCATATCTCACTTACCATTTATTTATTCTCAACTCCCTAACTAAATAACATGCACCAAGGTAGTGTCTCATCAATTCGATATGTTAAGTAAGAATATCTAGAATCAAAATGAAAAAAGATAATGGCTCAGAGTCGACCCTTTGTGCACACTAGAGTTATAGGGAATCTTCAAAAGCCATCATCTTATCCTAAGATTTCTGACTTTATTTCAGTTTAATTTTCTCTCAACTCGCATGTCCATAACCAGTGCTTTGCTGGGTAGCTAGACACTCTCTGGACATGACTTGCAATTCAAGTAAATTTTCTATTCAATTTCCTTATTAAAAAGAAATCAATTCGGGAGCATCTCACACCACTGTTGTATGTTAAAAGATTTTCCTCTTGTTTTCATTGTTGCCTATAAATAAAACCAAACTATTAGCAAAGTCTAAAATATGTGTACCCTTGGGTGTTTATATCCTCATTGCCACACCCCCCCCATACTCAAAACTTTACCTTGTATTGCTCTTCTTTCCTTACTTGTGCATATGCATTAGTAACATCACAGATTTTTTGCTCTGCTATAATGTTTAGGGGTATGATCCCAATATCCTATCTCCTACTCTTTTGACATTCTCAATCTCTTTCATCTAAGTCTTATTGACAATCTTAACTAAACTGTTTCAGAATTTTGTATTTCTCATGTACAAAAATTTGAATCTAGATGTGTTTAGTTCTTTAGCCTGTTATCTTACCCGTCTTTTTTGTAGGTACCTTAAATTGCTACTCTCTAGTCCACATGACTTAAATATGCAAGCTATTGAAATATCATCAAAACATTATCTGCTATCTTTTCTTCTAAAGCTACTGCTTATAATCCTTGAAATATCTGCAACTTAATTTCGAGTATAATCTGCTATTACTGAAAATTAACTAACGATTTTTTACCATGAAAAGGTATTCAGGGATGTAATATCATATAACATGTACCTTGTTTCCAGTTCTGTATGTAATTTTTTCCTGAGGGCCTGCTAATATGTCAGCATCCCCAGACATTGCTTTTCTCTCTGCCTCCATATGCACCTGACAAGAACACAGTCGGATGAGTCAAACGTTGTCATAATCATGAACATCAAAAATGAAAGTTACTATGGAGAACATCAAGGACAAATACTAGAACATGAGAAAAAAATGAAGATAACAATCAAATAATCATACCTGCTCTCTTACTGTAGCAAGTAGACCATCATTCCACTGTTCCCCATCTAAATATATCTCTGTGAAAAAAAAGGAGGTTAAGAAGCATTTTCCGGAATATCTCTCTAAGGCAATGAATGAACAGTAGAAGTTGGTCAGCATTTAAGATGTTACAGAAGTATCATCTCATACAATGACCAAGGTTTACATCTTAAGAATCTTTTAAAATGCTCCTTCTTCGTTCAACTCTCTTTTGTTGTTCCACGCAAAAAAAAAAAGGTTGTTATTTATTCTACATGATTAGTGAACATCAACGGCAAAAATATATTTTATTTCATTTTCGGTCCAGATCAATTCTTGTCAGTATAAAACAGTGTAATATGCAGGCTTTTAAACAGTATTATTTCAACCAATAGATGATTAAACACTCAAAGATAACTTATAAGCCGCCAAGCCAGGCTACACCAAATAACACAAGGCACCGAAGAATACTAACTGCTAGTTTCAATGCTTTATTGGTTACTCTGAATCAAACCAACCCAACCAGCACTTTGTCCCCTCACGCGTGCAGGTTTGACATATATTTAAGGGTAAACACTCATTTTAGTCCCCAAAAGATGCAGGTGACATCACTGAGATTTTCCGATGAAAGTTGATATTATCATAGTTCGTCGATAAAGAAAAGTAACATTGAAGTCAATCTAGTGCACAGATGGGGAGAGCACCAATAAGAACTTCAAATTTAGGAACTAAATTGATATCACGGTCTTATAAATGGACAAAATTGATAACACTACGTAACAGGAATCAAAGGCAGTGGCAGATAGGTGTCCATTATTAATAGGAATCTAGTAACATGGAAGCTAAAGAAAGGTACCTTGAGTTTGAGAAGCTCTTGCAGATTCAAACTCTTTGATTAGACGCTCAAATATTACCTTGTCAGAATCCCTATTAATTAAAAAGAAGAAATTGTAAATATGTTAGTGCAGCATACTAGTATAACATATTAACAATTAGTGAAGGAAAACGTTTACCTAGAAATACGGTCTGCCAAATTTTCATGTCTTTTAAGCAAACTTCCAACTGTGATGAAAATAATAGAATTACTAACTTGTTCTATGCTATCAGGAAAATGGAATTTGAGATCGTAGACTTACATTTAGCTCGTGTAATATCCAATCGACTATCATCATCTTGCATAAAATTCTGAGAAAAAGATAATAGAAATATGAATTGAAGAAGAAATGAAAATAGTGTTAGAGATATTAATTCAAATGATGAGAAGCATTACCACTTCCCCCATGGGTGCATAGGTCCGTCCAGCATATTGTTCAAACTGCGGCATGATTTCACAATCATCAGTTAAGACTTAAGAAAGAGAGAATAATAACAACAATAAACCTATGGTAGTGAAATTGATACGAATTAGGGTTTTTAGATGCAATTCGAATTAGGTTATTTTTTTATACATGATGAACGGAAAAGAGAAGAGAAGAAAAGAGATGAAGGGACCTTGTTGCGAGAGGGATAATCGGCGGAATGAAAGGAGTTACTTCGGAGTCTCTTTCGCATAGATTCTTCCGCATCGCTCTCCGTTTCAACGAATCGCATCGCTCCGCCCCGCCAACAAACACAGTTATGTCTTCTTTTCTCCTCTATGTCACTCACTCAGTGACTTAGTGAGTATTGGCTATAATATGATTCTACGAATGAATGAATTGTGTCATTCAATGTTTTAAAAATAATATCTGTATCAACGGTAGCTACATACATGAACTTAATTATCTTAAAAATCCTGCATTCAATGTTTAATTTTTTTTCTTATTGCAAAAGGTTTTAAAATAATATTTGTATTCTTTTTAAAGCATGAGTTAACAAGACTCGTTTATTTACAATGGAGATACATTTGTGTGCCAAAAATATGATTTTTACAAATGCACAACTGCAAAAATAAAATAATATTATAATGATGGCTTTTATGATAAATAAATAAAGAAATACATTGAAATGATGATCGTTGATTAATGATATAGGTGCTCCTTTTCGTACAAATAATGAACTAAAATAAGACATGGAGTGATTGTCTTTTTAAAGAGGGATGCTAATTTGAGTTTTGTGTTGTTCCTCCAAGAGAATTTGAGACCACCTTTTTCCATATAAGGAGAGGGATTTAAGCTTGTTTCATAGGATAAAGGAGAGGTATGTTAAGAAAACGGTGGGGGTAAGAGAAGTAGTTGTTAGAGAATTTTCTTAAAGAGAATTTTCTAACTCACAGCTACTTACTTTTTACATTTTTTTACTTTAAAAAGGAGAACAATCCACTGTAACTTCCTTTTTTTCTTGACAGGAAATACATTGTAACTTCCGTGATGCACAAATGCACACAATGGTTTCAATACACGAAATTTCTTAATAATAATCGAGCATTTGTGATCATGTATATCTTGGATATCAAATAGAGGCAACTGCTAACATGTATCACTTTCATAGGTGGTTCACAGTGCACTTTCCACATTATATCTTTTTGGTCAAATGTAGCCTTTATATTATAGTGGTCCACTATAGCCTTCACCATCAAATAGATGCAATCATTAAACAACAAAAAAAAACTAGCTATAACATAAAAGATGGGATTATTGCCCCAGCAGCTTAACAAGAAGTTTCAATCTATCAAGCCAGTGGCTTGTATTATTTGATAATAATTGGTATGAAGATATTGGTTATGTACAAAAGAAGACTAATAAGAAGAGGTGAAGAGAAACTGTATTTTGTACAAAAGTGAAAATTAAAATGAACAGAAAGGGGTAGAAAGAAATCAATCTTCATTGTCTGGCCTAACAACATAACTAGTGGGACGACGGTGAACTTGACGGTGTCACTGATGCTTTGCAAATAGGACACCAGTTCTTTAGCCGTAGCCACTGCTGTATGCAAACAACATGATATTTGTGCTCGCATAGTAGACTCCCCACTTCATCTGCCTCCACGTACTCCTCCTACAAATCAAGTCAACTTATCTAAATCAGATAAAGTAGCAATAACTTTGAAAATGCATAGGAGTCTGAGATCCCTAAATTCCTTCTATTCGTGCAAAGGATAAAAACACGTACTACAAAAAAGACGCGAAGATCTTCTTAATACCTGGCAGATGCAGCATTTGATATCATCCTTATTCTCATGGTGACACTTAGTTGCATTGTCTGAGGGTGATGATTGATGGAAACTTCTCTTTAGGCATTCTGATAGATCTTCCTCTGTTACAGCGGTGCTCACAGTACCCATCCTTTCTTCCAGAGCCAGTAATTCCTGTAATTATTAGAAAGTTTAGGAGGTAAGAATAGCCTAAAAAAATTATCACAAAATAACCACATGCGGTAACCTAGACAATGAACCCTTCTTACAGCCATGTCCTGCAAGCAACTAAGCTAAATTTCAACTCTATTCCCATGAAGTTGAAGATATTGTTACTGCCAATAAATAGCACTTACAAATTACAATTAGATTATAATCCTCATATTTGCTTTAGTTACAAAATATTTTTATCTAAATCTGATGTAATCACAGAAGCTCTAACAACAGTGGATATTGGCAGAAAGAGAATTGTGATATTAAGCACACAAACTAACAAAATGAATTGTAGTATTGTGCGGAATTAACAAACCTCATATGACATATTATCGATGTCCAGTCGCATATCTCTATGCTGATCAAAGAAGTTTAGCCCAGTAAGGAACAAGTTGGACTCCAACAAGTGAATTTGCTGTCATGACACAAAACAAATCCATCAAATAACTGATATATTAAGTCAAGCAAATTTTAAATCAAGAACTACCTTACAAAATCAGTGAGATATTAAGTCAACCAAATTTTCAATCAAATACCTCATGTGTTAGCTCAACATCTTGTTCAATCCTCTCAAGTGCCAACAGTACCTAAATACCATTTGGAAAACCTTAATTTAGTTGTGAACTTTCACATCAAGGACCATGAAAATAAAATATAATACGTAATTCCTATGTTTAAATGAAAACTACCTCTGCAATACCATCCATGTTGTAGCGTCGTCGAAAGCTATCCCGATTTATTAGAGAATGAGTGAGCCCGTATTCTGTAGGAGACGTTGGCATAACACCGTACAACTCCTCGCTACTAGTACCTGCTCCACTGTAAGAGCTTGGACTTGAAGGAGTCTCCAGAGAATTATGATGTTGTACACCAGGAGCATTAAGATTTCCAGAATGAGAAAAGGAAGGTACCATGATAAGGGACTGATTAGGGGCCACAGGATTAGCATTTCCTTGGCCAGAAAGCCTTCCCCTACCATGACCGCCAATTGATCTTCGTGTTCTAACAGACGCTATGTTGCTGTCTGCCCTGTCCCTATGAGGGGCATTTCTAGATATTCTTGAATCAGAGATAGATATGCCATTTCTGGATACAGAATTCCGTCCTTCAATTGACGGCCCATTAATTTTTTTGCCTCTAGCTGTAGAACTACTTTCTCCTTCACAATTTCTCTTTTTTATCGCATCCTTCTTTTTGTTTAGGGTTGAATCAGATGGTGTACAACCGACAGGCATGACATCAGAAATGGAGTTGCATTTGAGGTTCCTTAACCCATACCTACCGGTACCAGCACGTGTCCCCGGACCGGTGCTTTGAATTTCTTGACTACGTAATCCAGGTTTTGGATGAAAATTCCTCCTAGATCTTGTATTAGAGGCTAAACTAGAACTTCCTACTTCCATCAGCACCCCATTACTAGAATCTGTGTTTTCCCCTTCGGCTTGAAGACCCCTCTGGTTTTTTTGTGGAGGTGCGAGCTTTGAAACTTCTGGTTCATCTTGTACACTATTAGTTTCAGATGAATCTGTCTCTGTCTGAGATGATAACTTTTTCTGAGGCTTTCTATGGGGTTTTCCTGGGCTACTACTCCCGGAGAAAGTTCTAGAGGAGCTACCAATTGTTTCCTTACCATTTGATGAGAACCGAAATGAAGGCCTCAAAGATTTACCCTTTTCAGAAGAACCGATTTGAGCACCTTTAGAAGAGTTGACTTTGCTGCTGCAACCAAGGCGGCTACATACTTGACCATTTCGATCTCGGGTAGTG
>Ga0099826_10000520_pt1 | contig 18935 bp, 10 predicted proteins | sample Mtrugardesep15_FD_76830 | JGI IMG/M metagenome (GOLD analysis project Ga0099826, IMG submission 76830) | Root nodule microbial communities of legume samples collected from California, USA - M. trunc garden sep15 | ecosystem: Host-associated > Plants > Roots > Nodule | place: USA: California... | reverse complement strand
TTTCGAAAGAATCTTCAAATTACAAGGTTGGAATCTAAACTTTTTTTTTACAGGGGGTAAACCGGAACTCACCCAAATTACAGGGGGGTAAAAACATATTAACCTTTATTTTTTTTTACAGGGACTAAAACCAGAATTCACTAATATTACAGGGATCAAAAACGGTATTAACCCAAGAAATGAATATAGATATAAATGTGGTCAAACCGATAGTAAGTAATAAAATATATTAATTAATTCCGAAATAAGTTAAACCTGAAAAATGTCATATATAATGTATTAAAATAGTTTCGTCCTCGAAACTAAAAAGTGTATTAAGGTAGAGTTTCTTCACTTACATACGATCATTGGATACTATAATCATTTTATCAGAAAGAATGAAGATAAGATATTCTTAAACACGAATAGAATAAAATAATTATATTTTCAGGGTCTTACATCTTTAATTAATTCCATGAATTTTAAAATTCAAGAAAGTGAAAAGGACTAGAAGAAATATTAGAGAAAGTACCTTTTGTTAGATTCGATGATTTTAATCACTTTACCACTATGTGACACTACACTAAATATATATCTCCCACGATTAAACTTCTTGCCAAACATCATGACTATGTTCATTCTCTAGTGTTGCACAAACAAACTTTTTATGCATGACCACACAAAGATTCAAGTCTCTTACTCCTTTGAACATAATCTCTTTACTATATATAGAGCACTTGCTATGCATTGTTTAACCAAGACAACAAGCTAGTGAAGTATGTCTAGAGCTGAGTAATTACTTGTTGATTTTCTCTTGGAGTTCCTCTGAATGCTTCAAACATGAGACAATCTTAATGGAAATTATGGATAGTTATTGTTCAATGAAGTGTTTGGGGGAACTCTTAGAATTGAATCAACACTGCACATCAAGATTCAAGTGTAGGTCAAATTCATCTCATTTCATTTCCATCACTATTACATAAATGAACAAAATTAGTTTTAGTTTGTATTAGCTAATTGAACTAGCCTCACAATTTTCTAATTTCTCTATACATATATTAGGCAATATTTGAAAATTGATTTTGAAAGGTTTTACTATGTTAAAACAAAATTCTCAAATAACCTTTATTTTCAAAATCGATAAATTAAAATAAACAGCTTCAAAATTTCTCACATGCATTATCTCAAACTTTTGAAGAAATACCCCAGCGTAACTCAAACTTACCCCGAATTAATTTCGATGATAACATATATTTGAGCGAATAATTTATCATTTGTTATTTGATATATTTTCTTGATTGTGCAATTTCATTGAGAAGAATTCAGGACTAAAATAATTCACTTCGTGATTAGGAAAAGTATAAAAATGTACAATCACTTTGTAGCAGTATAAAATTTTTACTACTTGAATGAACAATCGAAGTTTCAGCATCAACGGTTACATTGAAACGCTACTCTATTGAAATATATTTCGAAGCGTTCTTAAAAGTGTTCACCAAGCTTTATTTATGATTGTCATGTTGGTTATTTTTAACACATTAAGAAGCAAAACATTGTTATCTTGTAATAGGTGTATCATTGCCAAGTTAAAGAAAGTTCCTTAGCAGGAACAAAGTTGTGACATTGTTATGAAGTTGTGACATTACTCAAGGATTGTATTCATTATTTGAATAGTATAAAAATTCTTCTGAAAGAGAAAGGACTAAGCATAACTTTTTTTTTTAGGAAAGAAAGGACTAAGCACTACCATCTCTCCCTCCGTCCCTCCCTGTTTATTTTCATCTAGCATGTAGTTTATCGATTACTCGCCTTTTAACAGTTGTTTTTTTTTTAATTTCTTTTTCTCGTGAGCTTAGCTCAGTTGGTAGAGATAATAAATAATATATGCAAGGTTCGGGTTCAAACCCCGACCACCACAAAAAAAATTGTTTTCTTTTGTCAAAATACTTTAAAAATTTCTTTTATACAATCTAAGAGTTACATAATCTTTTAAATAGAATAATGGCGCGATGCACTGGTGTACTTTATTATTAAATTTAAAATACATTATGTAGATTTTATTTGAAGGATGAATTTCAAAATAACATGAAAAGTGAATTTTAATCAAGAATTCACTTAAAGCTTGTGTGTCTTTTTAGAAATCAATTATTGGCATGTCCATAATATACCACATATTTCTCGTATAGAAAAAACAAAACAGGGAAAAAGATTGGTGATGTAATAAATTTAAATATTGGTGTGTTAGACTTCTAGGAAGGTGTTTTTATTCTCATCTATTCAACATTGATGAGAGGAGATGATCGATTCAAATATTTTCTTTGATATGAAGATAGAGGCTATATGACCAACATTAAAATGAAAATGAAGAGAAGTCCTTCTAATATGAGTGAGAGACAGATAAATTTGGTACATTAGCAACTTATTTTTATTCTCGACAAAATTCAGTGAGAAGAGCTATTTATTTAAACAGAAACACTTAAAAGTGAAAAAAATTTATGAAATCTCTTAACCTAATTTCTTTCATTCAAGTGATTGATGATAAACGCACACCAATAGGAGAAAAATTGCAAGTTATAGTTTTCACATTCATGCTAACATTCTAGAAAACTAACATATCATAAGAATTTTGGAATTTATGATTCTTACGTAATGAAAACATTAAAAGACATCATCATCCAAAATGATATGATGACAGATGGTAAAATCAATCATCTGAATCCCAATCTATTTTCCATTCATTCTTTCTCACACCCGTTATTGATATAGATAGGGTAAAGGATGGAAACAATAACCAAATGCAGTCAATTATATTCGTAAATATTGTGCAATATTTAAAAAACAAATATGATAATACAATAAAATTATTTGAATACTTTGCCAAAACAACTGACATAAGTCCTAACGTGAAGAAAAACTGATAAATAAGAATAACAAATAAAATCGTAATCTAAAATAACCTAAATACGTTTGACACTAAAATACAAAGTCTCATTCATCATTGTTATTGGAGCACCAACCATGACTTCCGCGCTCTCATGAATGCTGCGAGCAGCAATCATACGCTTCCACAGCTCCACTGTCCTCCAATTTTAAAGTGTTCATATGGAAGTGATCCAAAAATTAGAATGTAATCCTATTTGTTGCTGCAATCATCAACCATAATAGAAGTAGTCTGTTTATTCGATGCCAACTCGCAAAACCCAGGATACTCAAGCATGTACAAAAAAAAGTTCAATAAAAATTAGACATATATGCAATATTCTCTCATATAATTATAAGAAAACTAAAAATTAACCTCACCATGTTGATATGGTGGTGGAAAACCGTTAGGCACATGTTCAACAACACCTGCTTTTTCAACAACAATTTTTATAGGAAGATCAAATTTAGGATAATCGTTCGATCAACCCTATCCTTAACATTAATTCTAAATCGATCAAAACTCACAAAAGTCATCGTGACCCAAGAAACTAAACGAATACCATAAAAATCAAGAAGAGTTTGCCATCCTTTTGTTAAAAAAACACTCTCATTAAACCTTTCTACCAACACTTATAATTCATTGTTGTTTGGATCGACCAATGTTGCACAATGACCGACTAAATCACTAAAATCTCTAGCAAACATATTTGGTAGCATTACGACACCCTGAACACAAACAATATCTTTTTGTTGTTGTCAAAAACACTTTTGAAAAGTGATATACAAGTATGTGCATCGTGATGAACGAATAATTTAATATACAAAGCATATACTCTCACTTGGTGTGTATCAAACTCCACGTAGTATGTTCTATATTTGATCGTTAGTTTGTTTACCACCTTGTCCAAATCGATTATTGGATGCAGATCTAGATGTGTTAATAAATAAAAACAAAGATAAAGCTACACATTAGCAACATTAGAAGAAATTAAAATACGAAATAAAATAAAATAAAATATGAAACAGACGAATATTGGTCAATTAATGATACGAAAACAATATCTCCATATTAGGATTAGCCATTACGAAAATGATAGATTAACAACAAAGGACAGTGAGTTGATAAATGAGAGATACCAAAAGAAGATATCTGAATTTATAGAGGAAGGGGCGGATGCGTAATTCGTATGTATGAGAGGGAAAAAAATTAATTTTGAATTCAAATTCCATATCCCATTGAATCTTTTGTTATAAAAGCTTGTTAAATTTTATTTTTTGCACGACCAATTATGACACATTGTTAAATGTCACTTAATAGAAAGCAACGAGGGACAATTACATCCTTGAAGTGGTTAGAAGGAAAAAATTAGGTATAGAGTAAGTTTGACCATACAAGTTTTTGTAATAAGAGATTAAAATAATTTTTTTAGTTATAAAATGTTTATTCTTAAATTTAAAAAATTAGTAATGACATGTATAATAAATTGTCCACCTAGGTGTTGTCATGTCATTAGTGACGATGCCATATCACTTTTTTGGTGGTGGCTGGGGTTTGAACCCCTGACCTGCATATATTATGAATTGTCCTTACCAACTGAGTTAAGCTCACGGGGACATCACTTGAAAATAGGGGACCAAACCTCAAGAAAAATCAAAATTGTGAGACCAAAAATTGGTTTTTATAGTTTTAAAAACCGGACCGGTGATCGACTCGGTAAGGGTAGTGGGTCACTGAGTCATTGCTCGAACTGCATGACTGAATCAGATGAATCGGTTATATCACTCGGTCTATATAAAAAATTCTCTATGTTACATTAGACTGAACTGAATGACTTTGAACTAAAAAATAAATATTCTTTTTACACTTAATAGAGCACATTTTTATAACATAAATAGAAAAAACCTTTTCTAGCATTGTAATCCTTTGGTTTCTAGTTCAACACCCAACTAGCCCATTTTTTAGTAAAACAAAGCTAATTAAATTTCCTTCACATTAAACTGGCCGGGTTTGTCAAAACCGCCGGTTCAGCGATTTTCGCCGGTTTTGACCGAGTCACACCGGTTCAGGCCAGTTTGATTACATGGCTGATCTGTTAATCAACTCGAACCGATCACCCCACTGGTTCCTGGTCATACCGGTTCAACCGGCCGGTCCGGTCCAATTTTTAAAACTATAGTTTTTAAAATAAAGCAGTCAAAACTGCATTTAAGGAAAAATGAAACTACATCGTGTACAATCATAAACTCTACATATTTTCCTATGTTTCAATTTATGATGTTTTTTGAGGACAATTTATGATGTTTTGTAAATATATAATCTTGAATACATCCGACAAATGTAACAACAATCCTTATCGGTCCTTAATGATATTCAGGGAAACTCTTGGGGCTGAAATTATGCCAGCTGCATTGAGTCCTTTAGATTTTAAGGTGGAATTAACGTTTACTAAACGACTATTTTTATTTTTTTTGGTTAAATTAAACTGTTACTAGACCATCGACCCGTGCTAATGCACGGGTCATATCGAAGGTAATATTTAGCAGTAATAGATATGTTAAACATTAATAATGTGATTACATGCGTATCAAGGTAAAATATGATATATTGAGCAATGTACTTTAATGACAACAACTAATATATTTACATATGATACTTAATTTGCGTCTTTTTTTATGCTTCAACGAAATCACCATGTTAATTGCACAATATTAATATCGTAATGTCAATTGCACAATATTAATACCGTAATGTCAGTTTACTACCATATATATCAAAACCAAAAGCTTGCATAGTATTTTGCAAACTCATTCAAAATGACACACACACAATTTAATCGAAAGACATTTAAACGTGGTTGCTTGAACATATAAATAAACAATCTGATCGCTTGATGTATAGCAAAAACTTTGCGAAAATTACACTATAGTTGAAAATATCAGTTAACATGGGGGTTTACTATCACTTGACACCATTGAAGATATATGTTTTAGTTAAAAATTAGGTTAAAACTTGCGAGACGGGTTAAACTTTATAAGTAAGAGATACTCCTTTCCAAAAAAATAGCAACTAAGTTGCCATCAGAGTGTGAAGGGAAAAATTAGGTTAAAATTAGGTCAATTTTTGCGAAACGGTTTAAGATTTATAAGTAAGAGATACTCTTTTCTAAAAAATAGCAACTAAATTACCATCAGAGTGCGGAGGGAAAAAATTAGGTCAAATTTTGCGAGACGGGTTAAGATTTATAAGTAGGAGATTAGGTCAAATTTTGCGAGACGGGTTAAGGTTTATAAGTAAGAGATACTCCTTTCCAAAAAAATAGCAACTAAGTTGCCATCAGAGTGTGAAGGAAAAAATTAGGTTAAAATTAAGTCAATTTTTGCGAGACGGGTTAAGATTTATAAGTAAGAGATACTCTTTTCTAAAAAAAAGCAACTAAATTACCATCAGAGTGCGGAGGGAAAAATTAAGTTAAAATTATGTCAAATTTTGCGAGACGGGTTAAGATTTATGAGTAAGAGATACTCATTTTCAAAAAAATAGCAATTAAATTGCCATAAGAGTGTGGAGGGAAAAATTAGGTTAAAATTAGGTCAAATTTTGCGAGACGGGTTAAACTTTATAAGTAAGAGATACTCCTTTCAAAAAAATAGCAACTAAATTGCCATCAGAGTGTGGAGGAAAAAATTAGGTTAAATTTTGCGGGACGTGTTAAGATTTATAAGTAAGAGATACTCCTTTCCAAAAAAAAATAGCAACTAAATTTCCATAAGAGTGTAGAGTGAAAAATTAGGTCAAATTTTGCGAGACGGGTTAAGCTTTATAAGTAAGAGATACTCCTCTAAAAAAAAATAGGAACTAAATTGCCATCAAAGTTTTGAGGAAAAAATTAAGTTAAAATTAGGTCAAATTTTGCGAGACGGGTTAAACTTTTGTGAAAATTACACTCTAGTTGAAAATATCAGTTAACATGGGGGTTTACTATCACTTGACTCCATTGAAGATGTATGCTTTAGTGAAAAATTAGGTTAAAATTAGGTCAAATTTTGCGAGACTGGTTAAGATTTATAAGTAAGAGATAAATAAGAGATAAGAGATATTGCTTTCCATAAAAGTAGGAAACGATTAAGAAAGAGTTAAAGTGAGAATTAATATTCCAAAAAAAACTAGGGAAGATGGTATTATTCCAAAAAAATAGGGAACACATCGAAAAAATAGTAAAGAATATTTGATAAGAGATGAACCACGAAAAAATAGAAAAGAATATTTGATAAGAATGAACCAAAAAAGAATCGATTTAAATCTAGAGTTATTATAGTAAAATCATGCGATAGAATTAGGTTAAGAATTAGGTTAAAAATTGAGAGACGGGTTAACTTTAATAAATAAGAGATATTTAGAACAACATAATATTACTATTTTTTGGTTTAAATATTTTCACTTTTCTAGCCTTTGTCACAAACAATGTGGCAGCTATGATTTATAACGTACTTATGTCATGTGACCAAGTTGTAGATATATTGATATACATGTTTGGATCATAACTCTGGATTCTGCATTATTAAGTATATATCCATAAATTACTAGCAATACTGATTCAGCATTAAATAAGTTGGAGTATAGGTTCATATTTTGAAAAGATTGAAATGATCATCGATGAACATATATAGATTATTCTTCAAAAAGCTAAAGAGATATACCGTGACCAAGAAATTTCATTTCAAAGTTATTCTCTTGCAATCTCATTTTCCCATAATTGTGACCAAATTCAATTACGTAGGAAAGCACTCTTAGTGGTCTAAATTATAATGAAGTAGGGTATAGTTATGAAAATATACTTTGTTACATCACCATGTACGCAACAACACGATCAGTTACTCCCAAATCAATCGTTTGACTGAATTATTCCCTTGAATAAAATTTACGTAAATTTTAAAAATCATTGACAGTGAAAAGGACTAGAAGAAATGTTAGAGGATACACCTTTTGTTAGATTTTGATTATTTTACAATAAGAATACTTATTTCATATCACCCAAAATTAATCTTGCCAAACAATCTGACTATGTTCTGTGTAACTAGCTTTATGAACGACATTCAGTATTTTTGGGTGCTTTGAACACAATCTCACTACTATATATAGAGAACTTGCCATGCATTGTTTAACCAAGACAACAAGATAGTGAAGTAGCTGAGTAATTACTTGTTGATTTTCTCTTGGAGTTCCTCTGAATGCTTCAAACATGAGACAATCTTAATGGAAATTATGGATAGTTATTGTTCAATGAAGTGTTTGGGGGAACTCTTGGAATTGAATCAACATACACATCGACAGAATTGAAGATCTAGTTTTGTTTATCTTTATCAATCTTACATTCATTCCATCTATATTTTTGTCTTGTTTAGAATGGTTTCTTTCAAATTATTTTTCATTTTAAATATAGCTACTAGCTATTAGTATATTAACAAATGTATTTTAGTCATTCTTCAAAAAAGAAATGTATTTTAGTCAAGGAATATAACTTTATCTTCACAACTCGAAATCTAACATCTCGTTTCTTGCAGGATCAACTAGAGTCTCCATGTAAGTAGTTTTTTTTTTTTAGAGATGAAAAATTTACAAGTGATTCTTCTCATTTATAAATTCAAGTTTTCCAAGGAAGTGGTAAGCCAATAAATTCAAGTTACAACACCATCTTGTGCTTAAAAAAAAAATAAACAATGCACAAAAAAGCCTAATATTCATGTGATGATTGACTTGAAAATAAGTAGAAATTAATAGAAGGATTTCTTCGGTGTTCAAGGCTGCCATTTTGCACCTAGGCGTGGCAATTTTGCGTCCAAGTGCATAACGCGCAGCGGGACATCAGTATATATAAAAATCTGATTTTTCTGCAAGAGTGAAAAATAAGGGTTTTTGCTGCCAACACTAAAACTAGGGTTAAGAGAGATTTCTTAGGTTTTCTCTCTATTAGAGCTCTAGGGTTGGGAGAATCATCATTGGATTCACCTTCTAGGATACTGAATGGTAGAATTATGTTTGAAGACTAATGTTTGTAATTCCTTTTGAAATCTCTCTAAAATTACTCTCTTGATTAGTGTAACGGAGAGAGTTGTTCTCTCCTCCGGAGTAGGTCATTATTGGATCGAACTTGATAAATAAATATTGTGTTTTTCTTTTTCTTCTATTCCTTCATATTGTTGTTTACTTTGGTTCGTGATTATCATTGCATTCCTATTAGTTTTAGTTGCTATTGATTTGCTACATACATCATGTATTGGTGTGACTCTATTTAAATTCGCAACAATTCATTACCACCTAAAGTCCAATTTTCAATGTCACCTAAACTCAGTCTCATATGTTTCCACTTTCACATTTTATTGTTTTTGCATTTTAGTGCTTTCACATTTTACTAGTTTTGCATTTTATAGTTTTTGTATTACCAATTTATCCATTTTAGTGTTTTCCCATTACCAATTTATGTTCCACATATACAAAGATGCCATGTAATTTAAAAACTGTTACAATCACAATTAATTTTTCAAATGTTATGTAATTTAAATTTGCATTTAGTCATTTCTATTTTCTAGCTAGGTTGGGATAGGGCTCAAGCCGTCCTCGGGTACTCACGCCGATCAAGCGTCCTCAACCTGCACGTCTACACCAAGAGGATGTAGGCGACCAACCAGTTACTGAAGGATAAGATATATACATTCGACATAAAGAAGATATGAACATAAACATAGTATTTAGGAATTAAAACATCACACATGGTTATACATATTCATTTCCTCATATACTATCATTACATACATTCCTATCCAATTGACAAACATATTAATTAATCCTCAAATCATCAATATTAGATATAACAAGTGTTCACATTATCACACCGACATGTATTAGATATAGATCATCATTAAAAATATAGGAATCAAATGGAGTTACGTTACATACCAGCAACTGTGCATAATGGTCATTGATTTGATACATAATATTCGGAGGAACCATGTTTTTGATGGTAGTTAAAAGCATAGGAAAAGGTATCCCACGAGAACTCGATGTTCTTGGTGTGTTAGCAGGAACACAGGCATCTTTTCCCTGAGACACCCCACAAACCAAAATTGTTTAGAAAAAGATAAAAAAAAGAAAAATGTTATAGGATTAAACCCAAGAAGAAGAATGACATAAGACGAAATTCCCAAAATATTGCATGTGAGTGTTTTAAAACCAAAAGGAAAAAAAAAATCAAATATGAGGGTGGAAATTTGTTCACCGGAGAAAGCATTCTTAGAATCAAAAAAATTGGTGTTACAATTGTCTTTCACATAAAAAAGTAGGAAAACATAATATGTAAAACTCATGAAAAAACTTACATTGTCCATTGCAAAATGCCCATAACCATTTTTCTTCCTCTCACTTTGAGCAAACATTTCCTGTAAATATCAATAATACAATTTAGCATCATAAACAAATAATTGTTCATCAAACCAAAGTTAAGCGGTAAATATGTTGAAAAGAATTAAATGTTAATTGGTTTGTCAATAATTAACTCTTTCATGAGTGATATTTACCTAATGCCGACATGTACAACACATTTTTTTTTACATAAAGAATATCTTTAACACTCATATACGAGGGAGAAAAATTCTAAAGAAACATTACATCACCTTCAGCTTCCAAAGGGAATTTGAAGCTAACAACGAGTTCTGGATAGATATGTGTGTTCATATTCATATTCCAAACCACATAGTACTTTGGGCATTGACTGTTATCCACCCCATTATCATATTCAGAACCATTTGAACGAACTTGATCACTATCAGGACGAAGAAGCTCCATGTTCCCCATTATGACAGGATATAGGACCAAATACTTAATTCCATTTTCATCAACTTCACAAAAAAGTGAACTGTAAACATGAAAAAATTGAATCCTTTGAGCATTCAAAACAACAACAACAACAACAACAACAACAACAATAATAATGATAATAATAATAATAAGAACAACAACAACAACATATGAAGTTCATTGTTGATCATTTGTATGGAGATAGTCCATAATGACTAAATCCATGTTCCATCTTTTTTAATAGTTCCTCTTTAGAACAAGCAAACCACGCATATCGAACATTAGCATCCCCCTTAACTCTTTTTTGTAATATCAACTTGTATATTGAATAAATCAAGGCGCATTTGCATTGATTTTCCTGAACTGCGGTAAATCTCAACTATGTCAAACTTGGTAATGCCTAAAGCAGCCATTCCTGTAAGAAACGTCTTTTGTAGAGAATCCATTCCCTGCAGGGTAAAACAAGTAATTTGAAACAATTGCACATGTAAATATTGCAACACTACAAACAAAATATAATGGAATATAACATTAAGACAAAGTTTAAAGGTTGCTTTAGCATCATATTATTGCATGTACTAGAAATTTTCCAATTTGCAGAATGTGGACATTTATGCTCTACAGTACTACACAAGAAGTCCAAGTAAACTCATAATGATAAAGATATTGATGTGGCCTTTTATGGCACAACTTTCCAACAAAACAAAAATATCTCTGCAATTCTTCCTATGATCCTCAAAAAGCCTTCAAAATGAACACCTAATGACTGATCTAATTTTTTTAAACTGTCAAAGATCAACTCATTTTCCACACACTCATAAAAGAAAAGTTATGCAGAAAAAGTTTCAAAACTTGCCCATATATGATTATAATCTAAAGCAAACTATGAGAAAAGCTAGCTTAGATTCTAAAAAAATCCGTCATCAATGAAATTTTCACCAACCGACATCCATGAGGGGATTAGGCATAACATAGCAACAAAACTAATATTTATTAAAAGTTGAAAAAAAAGAATAAAAACAGAAAACCCATAACTAAAACATGAAATAATTTAATTAATTATAGAGAAATGATATTTGTACAACCATTTTGTGACAACTTCTTGACAGCTCTTTCTTTCATACTCATATTATATTTTTATTCTCTCTCTTTATTTTTCTCTCTCCATTATTTTTGACCAACAGAAAGAGAGAAAAAAAAAGTTGTCATGATAGTTGTCAAAAATGGTTGTTCAAATATCATTTCTCTTAATTATAACAATAAACACAATTAAGAAATGACTCTAAATGAACAATAGTAAAACAAAAATAATTATACCTCCCCAACACTACAGAAACTATACATGCTCTTCCGAGAGACATCTCTACTTCTGGTTTAGGAATTTAACAATATAAAAAGAAGATAACTTTTTTCAAAAATAAAAAAGAACTTGACTTAATCAAAACCAATGAGTGACCTTTAAAAAAATAGGGAATGGAATAGGGGTGGCACTAATGCCATTTTACAAGTTTCTCATCGTTTGAACCATGTCTTTTGTGGTTACAAAGTCAAGCTTTGAGATGACACCTCTTGGATAACAAGGCCTAGTATTCATTAATCCCAATTAATGAAATTGCATGACCAAACTACAACATTTTCCCCAAAATTAAAAATAATAAAAAAATGAAATCCAAACAAAAATCAACCACAAAAAATTGATGAACAAAAATCTTTATTCAAATACCAAAAACAAAAACTAACTTGATCAAGTCAATTCAACTAATCAATTATAAACTCTATCAAACAAAAACACAAGGAAAAATAAACTGAATTACAGTAATTAAAACTCAAAATAAAAAACAATAAAAATAAACAAAAATGAAAAACTAAGAAACATAGAAAATGTTATGAAATTATACCTAAGTGCAACAACATATAAACACAACAGAAGAATCAACAAACATTTCACAAGTAGTTTGTTCTAACTTTAAAACTGTGAATCTAATTGGGGGAGGAAGGGGTCCTATTTATAATAAGTTCTAACTCAACACCAAACTAACCCATTAAGTGAATTGTGCATGTCACAGACACACTAGAAAAGGTAAACATTAATAATGGAGGCTTTCTTGCTATGGAATTCATAAACTCATCACTCCCCCTTTTGTAAGTAAACCCATGTAAATTCATTTTCGAGATTTTGATAGTGTTACCTAGGTGTTTCTTTTGTTTGTCACAGTCAGTTCTAATTGGAAACATAGTTTTGCCAACTAAGCATTAACTAAGTATTCATTGTATTTACTTTCTTATTCAACAATTTACAAATCTGTTTTGTCCTTATAAAATTCATTTTTACTATTTTCAAATTAAGTCTTAAAATGTATATTAAATCATAAATTTTTTACTTTTATTATGAAATTCATATATGGATGTTTGTTAATGTTTTAGATTTTATTTCTTTAAAGTAATATTATTTGTTCTGATAGTAAAATTTTAAATAATATTGAAATTTGAAGGTGACGCTAACATTCATTATGTGGAGGATTTTATTATATTACTTGTTTTGATCATGTGTTTGTCACTGTGAGTTCTCATTAGAAACCTAGTTTGGCAACTAAGCATTAACTAAGTATTCATTATATTTACTTTCTTATTCAACAATTTACAAATCTGTTTTGCCTTTATAGAATTCATTTTTACTGTCCCCGTGAGCGTAGCTCAATTGGTAGTGACAAATGCATAATGTATTTAGGGGCCAAGGTTCGAACCCTGGACACCCCACTTCTTCACATTAAATAAAATGTGTGAACTCCAGCCATTAGGCTACCTGACCAAAAAAAAATTCATTTTTACTATTTCCAAATTAAGTCTTACAATCTTTATTAAATCATAAATTTTTTACGTTTATTATGAAATTCATATATGGATGTTTGTTAAAGTTTTAGATTTTATTTCTTTAAAGTAATATTATTTGTTATGATAGTAAAGTTTCACGATTTTGTGTGATTTTAATAGGATTTTACCTGTTTTTGGGATTCTACTATGGATTTGAGTCGTTGAAGCTAAGTAAAGTTGCAAAATCCTGGATTTTGGGAGTTAAGTCGCGATTCTGACAACAATGTTTTATAAAATACGAAGAAAGAAGATAAGAAGATACATTACACAGTAAAATAAATGGTTTAACAAGGCTTGTGTGCTTGACTTTTCTACTTCTCCAACTATTGGCCGACAAGAAAAGGTGGGCATTGATTAGGCGGCAGCAGTTCCAGAGTATAATAAATCGTTGTTGTGGCTTTTGAACCGTTTGAGTTTTATAAAAAAAAAACTATAATTGCTATTAATTCTCATGAAAAGCCTCATGGGTGCGTATTGTACGCGTACCAGTACCCTGAGAGTACCACCGCCGTACCGTAGGCTTACCAACCTTAAAAAAATAAAAAATTGGTGCGTCATGGGTGCGTATTGTACGCGTACCAATACCCGCGAAGTACCCGGTATGAATACGCTTTGAAAATTGGAGTACCGGTGCTTTAGAGGTATGTACTGGATAGAACATCAATGCACAATGTAGAACAATACATGACAAACTCTTACAACATTGAATAATATTCGGTCTTATACAACTTTTGATGGACAAATCTATTTTTGTATTTTAGATAACTTGTACGTGGGCCAAAAAATCGTGTTATGGTTTAGTGAGGGACAAAAAATTATGTTTTTGTCATGTTTCTTGCCTCTAGTTTTTACTGTCCTAGAAACAGTTTTACAAATCATACATTGTACAACTAGAGTTGTCTCATCCTTCATTTTTTAGCTGATCAAACACCCCTATATATTTTATCCTTTCATAAAACACTTAATTTGAAACAATGTGGAAACATGGAATGCTCTTTGTCTATCACAATAAAGAGTTGGAGTTTTCTTCCAAGTCATTTGTAGATCCCCCAGTAAATAACTAAGCTATTAAGCTCACATGTCTGAGCTGCTAGAGATCTATACTTGGGTGCGGTTATGGTGCATAAGGACCCTGTATAAATTCAAAAATGGTTTGTGTGAGTTGTACTTCAAAACCATTTGATGTACTTAATGGTTTCCAGCAGGTGAAAAAAACTAAGAACCTAGAGCCATTGCCATCATTCAGTTTTGGACTGACACAATTGGAGGAGGAGGAAAGAAATGGTTTTTGTGAGTTGTATTCCAAAACCATTAGATGTACTTAATGGTTTCCAGCAGTTTTGGAGGAGGAAATGAATATCGCTGGAGAAATCCGTGCAACCTCGCCAGATAAATCATGTCGGAGCGGCGAACAAAGGTGAAAATCAGGTCGGAGCGAGCGAGCAAGGCTTCAGAGGCGTGTGTGCGATCAGATTGTGAGAGTGTGAAGGAAATCTAATGGTTGTGAAGTGTTTATGCATGGTGCATAAGGAAATGACTTATACACCATAACTTTGCCCTCTATACTTTGCTTCTCAGGATGATGAAGAGATGGTTTACTTTCTTTTGGATTTCCAACAAATGCGAGAACTACCAAGAAAAATCAATAATCGTTATTTGATTTTCATGTATGCACCGTCCCCGGTTTTGTAAACCAAAATAACTTACTAATTACATTTTCATAAAAAGTAAAGTTAGACCATTTTATTAGCAATGCTAGTATAAATAGATGTGAGTACATCACAAAAACACAGAATTTTATCAGAGGTGTGTCTCATACGGACTCTTAAAAAATGTTTCAAAGGTGAACCATTATCATTTTCAGTAAAAAAAAGAATTTTATAATAATAATAAAAAATGAAGAACAAAAGTAATCATTAATTTACTTACATATTTTGTAATTGACTACAAAACTTGTCCTAAACACATTGATAACCTGAATTTAGAGCTTATTGGTATTTGATGTATATATAGGTGTTAGTTGAATCCAAGAGTTCCCCCAAACACTTCATTTAAGAAATGACTATCTTTTCTAATGGATTTTAGACCAAATATATATTCTCATCCATGAAGCGTTCAAAGGAACTCTAAGAGACAATCAACAAAAAGCTTATCAGCTAGATCTACTTGACTAGCTTGCTGCCTTGGCTAAATAATGCATAGCTATAGTGGTCTATATATATTAAAGATATCGTGTTCAAAGTACAAATATACGTGAAAATTTGTGTGGCCATATAACGTTATAGTATGCTATCATTGAAAAATGAACATAGTCAGGATGTTTGCCAATAGGAATTGGGAATATCATTATGAAATCAAATATATTATTCTTCTTGTGATGTCCATAGCGGTAAAGTGATTCAAATCTTCAAAATCTAACAAAAGGTCCTGTTAATTTTGATGGTCCTGTCATGAATCGTAAAAATAAGTAAATGTTATTAAAAAAATACTGTTAATTTTCTTCCAATGAAAAGCAGTTATAATTTTAGATACTATTAATGAAGTTATTTTTCTATCAATGTTAGATACGAGAAAATTTGTGTGGCCATGCATAAATTTACATTTCTATCAATGAAAAATGAACATGGTCACGATGTCTATTGCCCCTAGACCTTCTATATCCCTTAACTATTATGATTAAATGACTTTATTTATTCCAATTGATATTTAATCTCATGGCTCTTTATGTAATTGTAAGTTACAACTTTTGTATCCTATAAAAGGACCTACATTGTCATGTAAAGATCATTCCTATGAAGTAATACAATATATTCTCATATTATCTCTTTATTCCTTTTTCTCTATTCTTATATACTTTATAATATCAAAGATCAATTTCATAATAGACAATATGAATTGGGGAATTATATAATTATGAAACGAAAAAATTATTCTTCTTGTGATGTCCCATAACGGTAAAGTGCTTAAAATCTTCTAAATGGAAGAAACGGTCCCTCCTAAATATTTTATTGTCCTGTCATGTATGAATTGTAAAATTCAAGTAAATATTAATTATCAATAAAATTACGGTTGATTGTATTCCAAAGAAAAGCAGAGTCAATGTAACAAACACTTATATTTAGCCATGGCTTTAGATATATTCCATGCTCACATCACATTATCTCAAGACCCATATTGCCGTAAAGACCCGTGTATTTTAGGAGGCAAGTTGAGCAAAGTAGAGGGATTGCAGTGTTCTCATTGAGGGAAATTTAGGTAGTGTTTGTGTTACTCAAATTATGCTCAAATGGAGGATTCTGCTTCCTAAGCATGGTACTTGGAAGTTTGCTGCTAAGATTGATTTTATTATGGCTATGAGTTATGTAGACTCGAGGGTTGAAGCTAATTTGGAGAGTGGAAAATATTGTCGGATCAAGACAAAGTCGATGGTTGCGGTGCATCGGAAGATGATCGATAGGGGAAATGTTCGAGATGTTAAAGTTCTAATCAAATGTGAAGCCTTGCCTCTTATACATGACACTTGTGATTGTTCATCCTTGAGGACAAGGATGCTTGAAGGGGAGGGTATTGTTACAGGAATGAAGTGTTAGATAATTAGTTTATTTCAAATAATATTTACCTTATGTCATTTTACTCTTTTAGCCTCGAGGGTTGTATTTAAACTTGACATTGTGCCTCATTTGCAATCAATCAATTCAACAATTATCTTTTTATCTTTAAAACCCTACAACTCTATTTCAATATGATTTCTCTTTTGTACCGAATTCTATTCTAAATCATTAGAATTCCTACACTCGAGACTTGAATTTTATCGGTTCGTCCCTAGAATCCATTTTTACCTTCTCATAATTATATTCTTTTCTGTTTTTGAAAACCAAGAATGGATGGTGTTATTTTGGTTAAGAAAGTTCATAATATGAAATTACAAAGTTTGTGAACCTAGACGAAACATGGGCCAAAAGGGAATTGGTAGCACGAGAATATAATCAAAACATCCTATATCAAAGCCACATTCTATTATGCTATGTTTTTGCTATGTCTCTCTTATAAGCTAATAAAACACTTTTAGTCAACGTTATTATTCTCTCCAAAAGCATGGACATTCGTAGAATTTATGCTAATTGTCATTTTCTAAATTCTTGTATAGTAAATAGAATATTTCTTTAATATCACCGGTATTAGTCTTCTTGCCAAACATCCTGGCTATGTTCATTATTCAGCAGTACGTAACTCTAACTTTATGCATGGCCACAAATTTTCAAGTTTCTTTGTTCTTTGACCACATTCTCTCTACTATATATATAGAACTTGGCATGCATTGTTTAACCAAGACAGAAAGCTTATTTGTTGATTGTTTCTTGGAGTTTCTCTGAACGCTTCATACAAGAGATAATCTATCTAATCTAAAAGTCATTAGATATTTACGATAGTCGTTCTTCAATGAAGTGTTTGGGGGAACTCTTGGAATTCAACCAACATTGTATCGAAAAAGTTTAGATTTATTTTGTTTCTGTTAAAAAATTCATGATATTTATGTTATTTCACGTTAGCTTATTAAACTAGCCCCACCTTTTTATAATTATGCTTACCATATATCAGCAAAATTGTTTGTTGCCCATGGGAGCAATGAGTCCAGGCTTGCAGAAACATATCTTAGCACGGTGCGTCATAACTTTAGGATTTGGATCTTTTATATTTTGGTGAGGTTTCATCCAGTGGTGACAATGTGATATTGATGTATCAGGATGGGTAACTCAATAGCAAATACATAAAATCACTTGATAAAAAAGTTACGGCCACCAAGGATAGTTAATGCGCACCAAGAGAAACACATTAGGTTTAAAAAATTACTTGATTTTCTTTTTAAAAATCAAAGAACATCGACACAAAAGTAAGTTACACATGAATATTTTTTGGTAACAAGGGAAAGAAGAACAGCAACAGAAGAAGAAAGAAAAAAGAACAACAAAGAAAAAGGGGCGAAAACTAGCTAGCCCCTTAGGAAATAGGTTCCCCTAGCATCATATCTAATAAGCGGTAACAACCCTTCAGAAGGTGAAACATAATTAGTCAACCCAGAGTCCGAAGCAGCTCCTAATTTAGCAAGAATATCATCACAATAATTCCCTTCACGAAGAGTGTGTAAGACATGAGTATTAGTGAGGATGAGCAGATCCTTGATATCTTGAATAAGGGTGGCGTAGAGATGAAACTTCAACGGAGGTCCATTGATAAGAATAATAGATAGGAGGGAGTCAGAATAGCACACAAAGTCAGATATACCCAAAGCACTAACCATTTGTAAACCATG
>Ga0099826_10000519_pt1 | contig 18945 bp, 16 predicted proteins | sample Mtrugardesep15_FD_76830 | JGI IMG/M metagenome (GOLD analysis project Ga0099826, IMG submission 76830) | Root nodule microbial communities of legume samples collected from California, USA - M. trunc garden sep15 | ecosystem: Host-associated > Plants > Roots > Nodule | place: USA: California... | reverse complement strand
TATTATTATTATAGTATAAAAAAAAACATACCTGACATCAAACTTAGAACATAATTGTTAATTTGATCAACAACTTCAATTGTTGAAGCTAAAATAGCTATGCTCTTCAAGTATTCATAAGACTGAAATTTTTCTAAGAAAAAAGGATATGTACTCTGCACAATTGCATGAATTGGATCCTGAAAATCCATTATCAAAATATCCTTTGGAATTGAAATTTCAGCAAATCCATCGTTAGGTTCACCAACCTTACCCTCACCAACACTTAGTAACCATTCTGAAAATTCTTGTATCTCTTTATTTTCAAGAGAATTTGATCCAGCTTTCAATCTCATATTCTTGGTCAATGTTATAACCTGACAATGATCCCAAATATATGAAGCATTAATTGTGGCATGGACAATATCAGATCGACCACCTCTTGGTATAACTGGAAGTATCTGTCTAAAGTCGCCCCCAAAAACGATGACTTTTCCTCTGAATATGGCATCACATTTGTTTTCTTTGTCTCCCATAATATCTATAAGTGTTCTATCCAAACATTCAAATGTATACCGGTGAGCCATTGGTGCTTCATCCAATATGATTAGTTTAGTTTGGTGAAGAAGATCAGCCATATCAGTGTCATGATCGATTTTGCAAGTTGAATTTTCAAAAGTTGGGACTGGTATCTTAAATTTAGAATGTGCTGTCCTTCCTCCAGGTAGCAGGAGAGACGCAATACCACCGGTGGCTACAGTCAAAACTATTTCATGTCTTGACCTTAATGCACTTGCAAGGGTTTGCCACATGAATGTTTTTCCCGTACCTCCATAACCATGTAAAAAAAATACTCCTTCTTTTTTATTTGTAACTGACATCATGATGTTGTCATAGATTGCTCTTTGTTCATCTAAAAAAGAGTTTATAATACAATTTGTCAGCCTATATTGATTAACTGCTATCATTACATGTATAAAAAATAGTTAACATATTTTAAGTGTAGAGTTACCTGTAAGTTGTGAAAAGAGTTGTTGGAATTCAGCTTTGAGCGTTGGAGTATCGTAATTACGTTCATCATAAATAAGTCTATTGCCCAACTGTTGAAGTATATAACCATTGGGGTAAGGCAAAGACTTGAACTCCTTCAATGTTCTCCTACTTGATTGTAATAAATTCTCTATCTCTATCAATGTCAAGTTTTGCAATTGTTCATCAGTAAGAAGCAATTTTGAAAAAAATAATAAAGAATAATGATATTAATTTAAGGAAAGACAAAACCAAACATTGGAAAAGTTAAGAGTATGTGGTATGCATTATACCTGGATTTTTTGCCAATATACGTTGTTGATGTAAAATGTCATCTAATAGCCATTGCACAGTACTATTCCACACATGCAGTGGTCTATTCATGGATCCAGCTAGAAACAATACAATAAACAATCTTCTTAGAAAATAACCTGAACCCCACTGGTTAGCTTCTCGAATAGCTCCAATGAATTCTCTATCATCGTCGAGGAATCCGAAAGCAAAACATGCATCTCTGAATGTGAGATATTGAACTTCACCAACTTTCCTAATTTCTTCATAGGTTTTTGGACCTTTAACAACAATTAACATCATCCTCAGATAGAACAACTCTCCAATAGTTGGTGGAACCCATATAAGTCTTCCTATAGTAAATCCTCTTTTCCTTGGGATCCAGACTCTAATTTTTTTATTGTACACAAACTTTTAGACAAATTGACTATATGTGAGATCTCTTGCAAACACAAAATCTTGATTTGCTTGTAACCAAGTAGTGAACATAGATTCAGTAACACTGGCCTTTTCAAGAACATTTTCCATTCTTGCATGATCAGTGAAGTATATGAACTTTTCTCCCACCAAATGGAAAAACATCCGTTCAACAGCTGGTCTTCTGCCATGAATCTTGAAAGAAAAAATTCTCCAACATGCCTCACTTGGTGAGATATATCTACAATCGAGATATTGTTTGATTTCATCAAGCTGTTGGTGGGAACTTGTTGGGTTTTCCTTGGATGGAACAACTGAAGTTGTGATACGATCATATCCTTTGTGAATATACTTGAATAAGTATTTGATTGATGTACTTTGATTGCACCATTCCATGTTGATATGTGCTTGATATTTAAGCAACAATCTTCTGTTGTATGGCACAACACTTCTGTTGTCCATTGTAATTCCATTTTTAACCACTGTGTAACTTGTAGAACTTCTTTTGTATACAGGGTATCCATCCTGATCAACAACTATTTTCTCATTAAACTTCTTTGGAAAGAAATTGGAACATTTATCCTTTCTCATACACAGTGAGGACAACTTAGCCAGACCACACGGACCATGTATCATGTGAGTTTTGACCAAATTATATAGAACTGTATCTTTGTGAGGGTCAGGGATTTCAGCAGATATGATGGAATCAATATGTTGAGGTGTTGGGTACTTGCCTGAAAGATGTAAAAAAAGAAGAATGTGAGCATGTGGCAAACCTCTTTTTTGAAATTCGATAGTGTACATAACTGTATAGCAAATGAAAAATTAACAAAGTTAAAACGATAGACAATTTGAAGAATAAAGTAACTCAATTAGTAGAAATGTTTGTAATCTATAACTTACACGCTACAACTTTGCCTAGTACATGTCTTTTTGTTAGGTCTTTCATTAGCTCATCAAACTTTATTTTAAATACCCTTGCAATTATATCGGGACGATCTGGAGGCTTCAAATGAAATTTATCAAGTTCTCTAGTAATCTCAGGCCAATTAGGATTACATGTAAATGTAATAAAAAAGTCCGGGAATCCAACCATACTGGAAATAGCCATCCCATCAAAATACAACTGATCCATGTATCTTTTGCTTCCTACAAAGGTTGACGGCAACACTACTCTTGTCCCTTTGATTTTTTGTGTTCCTTGGTTGCCAGCACCAGTAGATTTAGTGAGTTACCTGTATTTACCTACTCTTAGTTTGGTTTGGTTTTTCCTTAACCAAGTTAGTCTTTCTGTTTCCATCATTGTGTAACCATCAACCAAAAATTGCTGAAAAAGTCTTCTAGAACATATTAAAGTATGTGCTTCAAAATTCCTTACCATGATACGAAATGCGAGCCATCCTTTAATAGTCAGTCGATTCCTTCCAGTAACAACAATATCATCCTTGTACCTTAGCAAAATTCCTGGACGGTATCCATCTTCACCATAAGGAAAAATCAGTGGATATTGGAAACCTAGATAGCTTGCATGGAACTCATCAATTCTTTGAAGATTTCCAGTTTGACCTTGCATTGTAATATCTCTCCTTTCAGTTGAATCGATATCTCCTACTATTAATGCAGCTACCTCTGAAACTGTAGGTTTGTTGTATACCTTACCATCAGTCTTCCTTTCAGAAAGCAGTTTCAACTTGACATGTTGAACAGGTCCATCCTTTAGTATATCTCGTGCCATTCGAAAAGCTTTTTCATGTACATTATTCTGATCAAGCATTGACTTCAATTGGTGCACAATGTTAGGGTCAAGATCTTTGTTGTTTCTACGATATAAATAAAAGAGTTGTTATTGTATGATATTAAATAGAATGAGTATGTGAAAATATGATTTTGACAAAGAAATTGATAAGTATACTTACTTGAAAGTGGAAATTCTGTTAGCAACTTCATTATCTGTGTCATAGATGTATAGTTGTGCAAATTTAGACCGTTGTCCTGGTAGGGGTAACATGCTGCCAATTCTATGAAAGATTTGTCCGTGCAATCTCAATGTGGGTGGTCTTCTCCCTTTTTCAAGATTGGTGTCCATACTCATACCAGGGGAAGTAAAAGAAAACATAGCATTGTATACTCTTGCATTAGATTGGTAATTCTTACTGTCTCTGCTTTGATAATCAAATAATAGATGTTGAAGGATTTCAGGAGGTTGTTCCACTAATGGTAGTTGAACATTACCACTTTCACAACATAAGCTAAATTTAGGCTGTGTTGTGTTCCTACATTTGTCTTTCCTCTCTTGATACCACATGAGGGAACTACAATATTGACACTCCCAAACAGGATCATCAATATCATAGTACTCTGTTTGGATATAAACAATATTTGTCAGAATTTAAAGCAAGAATGTTATTAGTAATTTAGGAATACATATATGTAAATTAAAATATGTGTGGTATGTCCTAACATACCATTTCGATCATTGTGGTGGTTAATTTCGAAATCTTCATCAGTAGTATTACCCAAGTCACTTGTATGGTCACTTTGATTAGAGTCAGATTCGGATGATGTCTCATTACCGTTACCATTTGTTTGTGTTGCAGTGTTACAATGAATTGGCGTTTTCTTGTAGTATTCAGCATCGTTTGCAATATTTGTTCTTCTGGTTGGAACTTTAGCCGTTGAATTAGAACTTTCTTCGACAGATAAATTAGAATAATGACTACTATGACCATGATTCAATTTGGATGATGGAGTAATAAAACTAATATTAGGAACTTGTGCAAAAGGTATACTATTAAGTGAATTTGGGAGGTTTTGGGTATTGTTTGCAGCCCTGAATGTTGTAGAAGAGTGATCAAGTATTGATCCATTTAATTGGTGAACTTCGTCGGTGGTAGGTTGAGTGTGTGATGTATTTGCATTTATGTTTTTTCTACATAAGAATCCTCTTGAGAAGCAATCAAAGTTGGATGTAGCAGGCATGACATTTGGTCCAACATTAGAAGTGAGTGATTTATTTGGTTTAGATTTTGCAAGACTGAGAATTTTGTTTAGAGCAGGATGGGGTATTTGAGATGTTTTGCGCTTTTCACCTAAATTAGCCGTTTGGGCAGCAATTGCAACAGGTTGCAGAGTCAAATCAAACTTGTGTAGAAAATTCAACCTAGATACACATCTTCTTTCATAGGTAGGTGATGGTTGGTTATATGAATTAAGATTTGCAAACTGGGTGTGATTTGCAACACATGATATATTAGGGGAATTTAGTGTCGCATTTGGAATAACCTGTGTGTTTAGTGTGGATGAAGTAATATCAGCAAGAGGTTTTGATGGAGTTGCCCTATTTGAAATTGTTTTTTTTTTTACTGCAAGCTAACTTCCTCTTGTGTCTAGCTTCTGCAGACTTGGTGTGAGGTGAGACAGTGTTTTTGTCCATTTACTGGATAGACATGAATTTTTTCTACACAAATTAGTTGTCTATAATACACATATGATACATTGGAGTGACTGTAATATGATGGAAAGCAATAATAATAAAACTTTGTTTACATTTATTAAGAAGAATTACATAATGTGAATTTTTCAGGAATGATGGTGTAAACTGAAATTTTTGATAGAAACTGTAACGACAAAGGAAGAAGTATATGTGGTTAGTAATCAATGCATATAGCGGAGGATGACAACAATCCACAATGCTGGTAAGATCATTATTGTACTTATACTTATGTAGAGATGAAAATGTTATATAAATAATTAGATATGCCTCTAAAAGTCAAATGCTCTAATCAGGCAACCGATTGTACATTTTCATACACTGCAGATAACATGGAAAATGACAAATCATGTTATGAAGATAGATGAACATATACCTGGTTTTCCTTCAGGGTGTTAAGACTCGTGTATGAAAATATGATATTGTCCGCAAGAAGGGAATTGACGGTACGTTCTGCAAGTGATTCAAACTTTAAGATGAAGAAAGATGTTGTATAATCATTTAGAACTGAAATAGTGAGTTAGAAGCAAACATTGTCTAAATATGTTAGAAACCAAGTTAACAAATTGTTGTTGGTATTGAGGTGTTAAATGTGCTAACATAATTGGTTTGATGTTAAAAATGTGTATGGTATAAAGCGCAGAATTAAAGAATGAAATATAGAATATTGATTTTCATTGTAGTGGTAAATTAAAAATTATTTATTGGAAACTGTAAAAAAGTATTATTATTGACATAATAAATAGTCTCATTCTGACCTAGGAAACAACTTGTTTGAAAAGGTGTAGGCTGTGTTGTAGAAGCGTGCAACCCAATTTTTGTAAGTACTGTTTGATAATTTAATGCATGGCAGATATATGACCTCTTTCAAACAACTAAAGTCTTGTCAAACAGGAAGTTATGTAAGTGGTAACTACATTAATATAATGGGGAGAAATGGAGTGGTTGAGTAGAAATTGGTTTACGTAGTTGTATGGAGTAGATGTAAAAAGTGGGTTTTGAAACAAAACCAATTTAGTTTGTCATATTAAAATTGAGGAGAAGAAGACATTAGTGATGCATGTAAAGTGAGTACAACATATTGTTAGATTTACAAAAATAATTATATACACATAGTAAGAAAGTAAATTTAAAAAACCAAACATAAATAAAGTTTAGAAAAAACCATTAATTAATAAGATTAGGTGATGAGTAAAGCTGAGCATGAGACAAATTGGAGGTATTATGGGCGATGAGATATGTATTATGTAGGTTATATATCAACTATGTAGTACACAAATGTATTACGTAGGTGAAGTATATGGAATATGAAGTTTGTGAATAAAATAACATTTAGTTAGTAATAATGAATCTTGGAAAAGACATCAGTGATGTATGTGAAGATATATAAACATATTCTTATATGTACATTCAAATAATATATATGTTATATATATAGTAAGGAAGGATAGTAAAAAAACCAAATATAGTGAACATAATTTAAAATGTTATAGACATACACAGGAAGGCAAATTGATTATGTAGATTACTTACGAACTATGAAATTAACAATTCGACGTAGTTACTATGGGAATATATGTTAGGAGAAGTAAGATTGACAATAGGAGATAAATTAACATATTATACTATGTATGAAAGACTTACCGAGTAGGAACTTCTATTTCGCAGAAAAGCAAAATGTTTGATTCTGAAGTGTGTATTGATGATATCAAATTATATTGTTATATATAGACTTTGACCTTTGCATTGAGTATAGTATGTAAACATAACTATATTCGACAATATTGAAGAAACATATAAAAATCATAGTAGTTATCAGAAATAACAGAATATGAGGAATATTCAATTAGTATAATTAGGAAGAAACATGGTAATTAGAAGAGCAATTAAAAATCCAATAGTTACGAAATAGATGATATATATTTTAGATAGATATGAAGTCAACATTAAAGTGAAATTACAATAAGTTACATAGCTTTTGATGAGATAAGTTATGTAATTAGTACAATTAGTAGAATAATTGAAAATCATAAGTCATTGGTAGGAAAGTAGGAAGTTATGCATCACTTGGCAAACAAAAGTCAACCAAGGTAATACAGACTGATAATTATATTACAAAACTACAAATATATATAAATACTAAGAATAATGCATCAAGTAGATGGTCACTTCTTCTCCTGTTTGATTAGCTTCACCCTCTTTGATGAAGAGTGTTTGGCAGGAGGCATCTCATCATGGTAGCGTGGTTGGGGAACAAAAGTGGGCCTAGGAGTGTATGGAGTTGTTTCAACAAGGATTGAGGTATTTGATGGTTCAGCAGCAATCAATATGTTGTTTAAAGGGGTGAGTTGGGAAAGACCATCCCAATCAACCATTGATTCAACATTCTTCGGGTTGCTAATAAGTGTCATATGAGAAAGGTTTTCAGGGTCATATTCAGATGTTGCAGACATTCCCTCCTGAAAGTAGTGAATGTTACAAACTAAAAGGTTAGTTGGTTGTTTTAAGTGCAGTTCATTTGAGTTAATTTTAAATTGGAACCAGAAGGTAATGGTATAACTGACATTTGGGATGGTATGATCTTCACTTTCAACAGTGTTTGCATTCTGATCAATTCCAGCTGAGTCCAAAGGTGGTGCAAGATCCTGAAATATAAATATATCGGAAACCAATCACTAAGCAAACAAAAATGAAGTTGTTCATAATACGTATATAAATTAGGGAACTATGTTAATATTAATGCTACCTCGACAATAGGGAACTTAGAGCTGACTTGATTAACAAATGCATTCCTTTCCTTATAAGAAACAACAGAAAATGACTTCCACTTAGGTTGCCACTTGACCTTGAAAACCAAAGTTTTTTCAGCAATAGTCTCAATAATCATAGGATACTCAAAATGATTAGTTATCCCGGCCAGCAAGCGATTGAAAAGTAATTATGATGTGAAGTATATGTGATTGAAATGCGACTTGCGAAAAACATGACTACTTAGTTCAGGAGGACTAAACCTGAATCATGTCGCTATGAAGTTGGGCTGCAGAAATACCCAACAGTTGTGTGACCTCACGGTCCCAAAGAACAAATGCAGCCTTAATATTACAGTAAGAAACATCGGTCTCCAGTTTGTACCTAAAAATAATGTGTCATCATCGGAATTTCGGAAAATTGGGAGATGGGTTTGATTCATATTTAAGGTGGGATGTTATAACACATACTTGACTATTTCAGTTTCAGTGTTGTGTCCAGCATCGCATGTATACGGAGGGTTGTCCCCTTTCGCAGTCTTAGAACATTTGCAGCACGCAAAATAATACCAACCAAATTTTGTAGAGTTGACCTTATCAACTTGTGCAACAGTGACACAATAAGAAATCTGAAATAGAAAAAACAATCGCCATTACTAAATGAAATGAAAGTTGGGAAACTATGATAAGTAATATTCAGAAGTGTGTGTATAATAAACCTGATCAAGTTCAAGAATGCGAGCCAATGACAGAATTAGTGACTCAGACAACAAATCAGCTTCTGTTGGAATCTGGGAACCGCTTGATTGTGTACACACAATCTGACTTTGCGACTCAAGTAGATCTTACTTAGGTAGCCTAAGTAAACATTTGTATCGATATTAAAATTCATAAACCTATAGTAAGTTACATTAATAAATAAGTTACATTAATGCAGGGTTTTATAACAGACATTTCCCTAAACTGATTGATCTCAGGAATGTCTTCATTAATAAACAACTTGGTGAAGGAATATGTGTTTGAGATACTGAGTGGAAAACGACCTGAAATATTGGCAAGTGACATCAGAAAGAAATAACAAATGAACACATAAAAAATGAACACACATATGACAATAATCAACTTATATAGTAAATCAACATGCTCTAAACCTTCTTCTTTCACTTTGCCATACTTGATAAGAACTATTACTGGACCATGTTCCTTCCTGTCATTGTTGTATTGAATAAATTTCCCAGCATAGGACTCCCATAGAGTACAATTAAGAGTGATATCACTCAAGTCTCTAAAAGTAAAATTGACCTGAAGCTTTTTCCCGGTACCTTCCTGGAGTTGGCAATAACCCATATCTTGAACCACTCCAATAACATCTACAATCCAATGAAACACACACAACCATTAAAAGACATTGAGAGCATAAGTACAAAACTAACAAAAGTTTGTAATTAAACATGGAGACTCACTATATAAGACATCATAACGCCATTTTCCAGATAGAATTTCAGTAAAAGGTTTGAATTTGAGCACAGGATTTGGTATGTTGTGAGCATTGACATCAACTGCTGTAGTCCCACCAGTCCAGTTCAAACGGTACTTATGATCAGATGCTTTGAAAATCAAATCATTGATACGAACCTAAAAGTTGCTCAACGTGTAGGTGTTATTCTCCTGCAGTATCATGTCATAAACTGCTTTGTATTCAGTAGGTATTACAACATGAATCTCATCCCCCTATAACAAATGTTGGATTTTAGTTGGCATAAACTGCTTTGTATTAAGTTCATTCTCACATTATACATATCTCTGGGTTATTGATATCTAACTATGAGTTAGGGTAAGAATGTAAGCGTTAATCAGGTAAAGATAGACATATAACCTTTGAATCAACGATAACCATCTCCAAGTGCTCCTTTTCGTCCTTAACAACAATCCATTTGTCTTTGACCTTCACAACCAGCTTCCAGAAATCCTTTTTTTGGTTGATATCACGAATATTTGAAAATGGTCTTATCATTGTGACTGTTCTGTCAAACAACATGAAGAAAAAAATTGTAAACCTATTAGGATAGCATATACACAAAGTTTGCAGATAGTCTTGTGGCAAAGTATGAATCTAAAAACAAAAATTTGGTTCAAACATATTCCTAAAAGGGTAGGTTATATTTCTGGAAAAACAGATTCCTAGAATTAAACAGAGGAATTTTTTTCAAGCACATTAATGCCAGATCTGGAAAAAATTAAAACATTTTGTAGGTTTTTTTACAAAACTTAAAACATGAAAGATGTTAATTTATCTTACCAAGGAACTCTTAAGTGTGAGAAATAGTTTGGGTGAATGGAGTGTAGTAAGAGTTTATTTTGTAGTAGTATTGAAAGTATTGAGAATAGTGAAGTGTTTTTAATTTGGGTTACTGAGTCTGTCTTGTGATATACAAAAGGCAATCTAAAGCCTTTTAGCTGTTGTACGTTAAATGATTACTTTTGCAGTCAGCTTAAAACCGGGAAAAAGCAATTTGAAGTGCAATGAAACCAAACTAACATAACTTCATACTTAGATGACATTATTAGTTAGAAACAACAATATTAACACTTCTTTACCTGGTGCAATGAAACGAAACATACATAACTTGGTACTTAGATGACATCATTAGTTATAAAAAGCAAATTTATTACTTGTTTTACCCCTAAATGTTGGACGTGGCATCATTGCAGTATAGGTTAGTTTGGATTTTTCCACAACATGTTTACTTCTTATATTAAGGGGGATAACACTTGAGAACATAACCTGCATAACTATCATTGAGAATGCACAAAATATTTACATTTTCTAGTTCTTCAAACACCAGATTCATCCGGTGATATATTACAGCTCCAAAGTTGTACAAAAAGTAACAACACCAAAATAACCTGCTGAGAATAATCTGCCCAAAATATTAAGATTTTATAGTTCTTCAAACACTAAATTCATCCAGTGATATATACATTACAGCTTCAAAGTTGTACAAAAAGTAACAACACCAAAATAACCTGCAGAATATAATCTACCCAAAATATTAAGATTTCCAATTCAGCTCCAATCAGTGTAATGCTGTAAGGTCTGTCTCATTAAGTGGTGCCTACATAATAAAAAAGACTAATTAATATCATCATAAGTGTAAATGTAAGGTTAGTCACTTTCCAAAGGATAAATAATTTACCATCAAATACGCTGTTAAGCTAAATTGAGTCCCTGGTGTTTGTCGTGGCTCATAAGCTGGAGGTGCCGAACAAGATACTCCATCGACCATATGATAGACTTGAGACACTTGACTACATGGTTGCTCTCTAGGTCGAGCACTTTTCTTTGGAGCAGATTGTTGCTCAACCCAACTCTTATGTTGCTTTTGCGATGGTCTTTTTGTGCTAGGTTTTTTCTTGAATACCGTTGATTCCCTATAAACATTACTTGAAATTGTTGGGTTTCAATTGTCATGAATGTCTTTGTTTGCTTGTGATCGACGTTCCATTATTTTTTTCCGCATGTCATCTACACAATCTTCAACAATTTTGAGATCCTCTTCACAAGGTGAAGCCTCAACTGCACCTTTTATGAAATTTGAGACAACTTGTCTATATCTTCGTGTTCTCGACAACTTTGGATCTGCTTCAACCGCCTTCCCCCTAACATCTTGCACAACGCCACTTCGGGCTTCTCTTGCCCACCTTCTTAAAATATACTTCTCAGGAATGACTTTAACATCATTTGCTTCAATAACTTTCAATGCATGTGAACAAAGTATGCTAAATGTCTCGAACTTTCTACAACTACAAGCAATGGAGGTTGAAGCACGATCAAATGACACTATCCAATATTTTGGAAGTTTTCCATAGTAATGACATATTCACATAAAGATTCAGACTCTTTTTTCCTTGGCATCGATAAAGCCAAGAACGACTTAAACTCGTTTTGAAATAACTCAATTACAGGGTGTGTGTATACTTTCCCCATTTGTATCAGTATTGGCGACTTCTCATATGTTAACCTTGCAAGCTTATGTGAGGACTCATACACACATCTCAATTCCTTATCTCTCTTCTCTTCAACAACCCGTTCGAAATGTTTGAAGAATTGCATGATTTCCAAATTCAGTTGCATACAAGATTTGAAGTGAGCATTCAAACTTTCACTGATTTGAGTACTTCGCATGCCAAGTGTTAATGTTTTCTTCATATAACATGAAACCCATTTTTTTTAATAGCATAAACTGATTTGATCCAAGTATTATCATGAACATCATATTCGTTGACTAATTTGATCCAAGTTGCTCCAAAATCGGCTTCAACGTCAATATCATACATGCACATCTTGAAATCTCTTAAAAAATAACTTCCTCCCTTCATCTTGTTTCCAAGGTGTTTAATTCCATTTTGACACAAGTGCCAAGTGCATAAACCATGGTGAGTCTCAGGCATCACTTCAACAAGTGCCCTGGCCATTGCCGGATCTTGGTCAGTGAAGACAGTCATTGGTTTTTTGTTGTTATGTGCTTGTAAGAATGTATAAACCACTTAAATGAATCAATTGTCTCATCATATAGTAGTGGTGCACCAAAAATGATCGAACCCCTGTACTGGTTGAAACCAGAAAACAAAGCAAGAGGTCTATTCGCATGGTTAGTACAATATGTAATGTCCAATGACACAACATCACCAAAATACGCATAATCCAAAATCATATTTGCATCACACCAAAACACATTTGTCATTTGTTCTTCTATATCCATCTGATATGCATGAAAAAAAGATGGATTCTCCAACAATCGTCGCTGAAAATATTGTGAAATACATCCAGCTTCACCGTATACCATGCTTCTTTGTCTTCTTTTACTAATGTAATTTTTTACATCCACTCGTGTAAATCCAACATTAGATCTATGCCCTGCATGTGTACTCATAAGTTGAAATGTTGACTTTTGCTTTAATCCAGAATCATTAGCCAAATCAATCTCATGTGCTTGTACTTCGGTTATCTTTCTATGTGATGCAAGCATGTGTGTTGTCTCTTGAGATAGCAGCTCATGGTTATGTTTCTCTACAAATTCATGGATGACCAACTTCCCATCATAACGTGTAAGTGTGATCTTTGCATTGCAATCTGTTCTAGTCTCGAATCTATGTTTGCTAACAAAAGCACTTGCTTTATTTATTATTCACAGCCCTTCTTTACTACAAACAAATCTACACGATGATACAATGCCGTCTTTATTTTTGTTAGAATAGCGTGTTCTAATTCCAAAGCCAACACGTGCAGCATAAGCAAGCCAAAATTGATGAACTTCATCTATATTGTCAAATTTCATTCCAACCCTTGGCTTCCAATCAACATTTATGGATGTCATATTCGATCAAACAACTCAAACGAAGGAACCTAACAAGTGAACATAATAATTAAATAAGAGTCCAAAAAAGATAATGAAAGACCATATAATGTTTGTATACACTATTTTTTTAAAATGTCATAAAAGACAAAATGAAATGGAAACACACCATATGTTGGAAGATTACAGAGTACACACAAGAAATACAACATGATTACACCAAATGCTATAATAGACAAAATGAAATGAAAACACAACAAGATTACAGAGTGCACACGGAAAATCAAAACAACCATGCTTGCATAGTACAAATACAAACAGGCTTATGAAATTAAAAAAAAGAAGGTATTGGCATTGACAAGAATGAACAAGGAAATTAAAAGGGTATTAAAATGGTTATGAATTTTAAAAGTGTATTAAAAGGGTATGAATTTCTACATTAAAAGGGTATTAAAAGAGTATTAAAAGCTGTGATTTTTACCTGTTAAACAACCGCAACAGAAGACGGTGAGATTGGCGGAGCAAAGCGGCGGTGCATAGTGGCGGCGTGCGGCGGTAACGACGGGTTGAAGGTGGAGGTTTGTCAAAGGGGGTGATACGGGTTGTGTTTTATGGGTTATAGGTTTTGTGATGGATCTAAATTTGATTTTTGTTTTTGTTTCTTAATACAAAAAAGGTAGGAACATGTGTCAAAATCTGAACCAAAGGATTAAACCAATGGTGGATATTGAATAAAGTCACATGATTTTCCCACCAAAAAGTCATGGAATCCGGATCCGTGCAATATCGATGCCTCTTTTCCTTAGCAGAGATGAGAATAGAAGCTTTGCATTGAAATTGGAATCAAGAAGTTCTAGCTAATGAATTTAAGCTTTGAATTGGATTCGAGGAATGTAGTGTCTAAGTTCCATAACTTATGATAGTTTCATTGAAATTATGGTACTATCATCCAAGATTGTTGAAAGATTCACAATACTGTTTTTTTTCAAAGTCAGATGTTGAGTTTATTAGATGACATCCAATGAAGCTGTCCATATTTTAATTAAGATGGTCACATTCTCAATTAGTTTTCGTATTTACACTTATGTACGTTCATATATTGAAACTCCTATTATTAACGAAACAACTTAATATTGTTGTAGTAAAATAAAATGATGAAGGGTCTCCCTAACGAGTGCTCTAAATACACTCTTTAAAGATTTTTAATTAAGAAATTATTCATTGAAAATGTTCAATACTTCAATTTTCGATGCATTGAATACATAAGCTTCTATAAAAACTTACTATACTATACTTCATCCGTCCCAAATTGTAGGAAAAAAATTAAATCGCACTTATTAAGAAAACTAAAATATAAAAATTTGGAGTATAGTTTTTTGTGTTTTCATTGGAATAAGTTTCACGGGAAGATGTAAAAACAATTTTTATTGACTATTGATTATGGAAAAAACGAAAGAGAGAGAAAATTGAATGTAATTTGCATTTAATTTCATGAGAATAAAGAAAAGTTTTTTTTGAAAAAGATAGTTTTTTATTTTATTTTAAAATAAACTGGATAAAAGCTTGTTTTTTTTTCTTACATTTTGGGACAAAGAAAATAAGTTTTTTTTTTTTACTTACATTTTAGGACAGATAAAGTAAAGTCTATATAAAATGCCCTTATGACACTCGTTTACATTTTCCAATGATGAATATACACACTTATTTTTTTTTAAGGAGAACATACATACCCTTTATTTTCTGCACTTATTTAACACTTCCTTTTCTTTTATATCTCTTTTCTTCCATCACATCATTGAATTATATAATTATTGTATCACTATTTTTTTCATTTATTTTAGAATATATATATATATATATATATGTTTTGTTTGAATTAACTTATTTTAGAGTTTATACAAAACAACTTATACAAATAAATAGGCTTTTATGTATTATTTATAAGTTTGTTAATGTATTTTATAAAAAAAACAGTTTATAAAGATACAATTTTCATTAATGAGAATTTATAAATTAAAATAAAAATTTATTTATTTACATAAACTATTATTCATAAACTCAAAATAAGTTCAATCCAAATCCAAATGAGGCCATACTCTTAAAAGTTGTACCCAAAACATTTGAAAAATCATATTATTAAAACATTTAAAAATATTTATAAAAAAAATCAAAAATATTATGTGATCGGTTTCCGCCCATCACCAATCACCCTACCCAAAAAAAGTCACAATCGTGGTCAAGATCAACTTTTCTTTTTTTAATATATGGTCAATATCAACTCTTTAATGTGTGCCATTGGTCCATTCAATCCAATAAATTGAATGAAAATGAAAACTCCTTCCGACCAAACCATCAACAAAAAATATTAGTAACACTTAAAAACAGCTTAATTTAAACGTAGTTCATGTCATAATAATAGCAAAAACAATAAATAAATTAAGATCTATGAGATCCGTTTGGACCAAAATCAATAATATGATTTTTTACTAACCGAAGGGCTATTACATTTGTGTACCTTCTACAAAAACTCAATCAGTTAGTTTAAGAGAATGTTAACGAATGTTCTAAAACACATTTTAAAAAATTTTAAAAGTAAATTTTTGTAAAAATTTATATACTTAATTTATTGAAAATTGAAAATAAATTTATAAAATAATTTTTTTAAGTGTTGTTAACAAGTGTTATCAGACCACTCTTAAATGATTCAAAATCAAAAAATTATATTTTAAATAAAATGGTCAAAAACTTCAATTTTTTAATGTACAATTTTTCATAATAATTTATCAGAATTTTATTTTTTGTTCAAGATACACTAGTATTTCACATTTTTTACTTTAAAATGTTTAAAAAACCATCATTCATCACTATTATAAAACATCTATATTTTAGATTTATTTAATTAACAATTATAGTTTAAATGAATCTAATTTTTTTATTTTATTTTTTAATAATGACCAAATGATGTACTCGGTTGTAGTTCTTTGCAATAAGATATACTTCATTCGTTTCAAAATGAGTGTCATTTTATATTTGAGTAGAACACTAAATTTTTTCTTTCAACTTTACCCTCAATAAATACTTCAATTTTTCTCTTACACAGTTTTCAATGCAACTTTAATTTTGTATTTTTCTTATAAATTAAAAACAGTTTAGTAAAAGTATTATATCTAATGAATATTTCATTCAATTTTTTAATCAATCTATCAAAACCTTAAACGATATGGAACGGGAGAAGTATACATTTTGTGTAAGGACTAAGATTTAGCGTTGGAAAAAGATTTTAGAAAATAAAAATGTGCAATAATTGAAGTACAGTACAACAAGATATAAAAACACGTTTTAGAAGAGTGCCGCCGCGTCTCCTTCTCTCATTCTCAAATCATATTCACAACAACTCTCTCTCTCATTTCTCTCCTTTCTTCTTCTGAAGCTCCTTCTTCTCAGGTTAGGTTAATTAATTACTCTTTCTTAATCACATTCTTTTTCATCACTAACTAATTTATCTTAATTAATTTTCACAGATCGAGGAGCTTCAGAAGAAAACAAAAACAGTTAGATTCAGTTTTTTCAGAGTTTCTTGATTCATGGCAATAACAACAAACTTGTTACAAATTCGTTGCTGTAATGTCAAAGCTAACCTCCTTCTTCCACCACTCGCCACGTGGCAGCATCAGCATACAACAACAACAAAGAACTTATTCAGTTACGAATTTTCGAAAAAAGCGGTGAATTCGTTATTGAAGGTCACGTGTAATGTGTTGGAGAAGCACGTGATTGAGAATGGGAGGAGTGTGGTTGAGGAAGAAGGAGATGAAGGGATAAAGAAGAGTTATACATGTGTGATGAAGTTTGGTGGTTCGTCGGTTGCGTCGGCGGAGAGGATGATGGAAGTTGCTGGACTTGTGTTGAGTTTTCCTGAGGAGAGGCCTATTGTTGTTCTTTCTGCTATGGGAAAAACTACCAATAAGCTTTTGCTGGTATATATTTATTTTGTTTACTTTTACTTATATCCGTTGTAGTACTGATACTTCTGATTGAAGACGTGTTGTGTTGTCAGATACGTGTCATTAATATTATTATTGATGTCTACTTGCTTGAATATAACTAAATGTATTGTTGACATTGAAAGTCGAAGTTGGTATCAAAAAATGGAATCAAAAGAATATATTTCAAGTTATTTTCGAAGAAAAGATTCATGTTATCAACTTTTCCAATACCAATTATATCCGTAGTACTGATACTTCTGATTGAAGACATGTTCAATGTCAGATACGTGTCATTCACATTGAAAGCAATCTTCGGTGCGGGATACATGTCATTGGTGTCGTTGAAAGTATTCACTTCAATCTTTTAATATTTTTATTCATGTCTATGTGCTTGAATGTAACCAAATGTATAGTTGTTGAAGTTGAAAGTCGAAGTTGGTATGAATTATTAGGCTTAAAAATTTTGGTTTTTCTATTTTGATCAAAATGTTTTTCTATTTTGACCAAATTGCAATTTTGGTTGCCTATTTTTATTTGCGCAATTTTGGTCTCATTTCACAAATTTTGATCGGTTCATGATTTTGACCATCTAATTTGAAGATGTGGTAATGAATCATTCACTCTCAACCTCTTGTATGATTTCAATTGAACTTCTTTTGGCTCTGCGTGCTTGATCATGACTCAATTTAAAACCCCGCTTTTTGAAGACTCTCACGAAATAGGCTCTTCGTTTTCATGTTAGATCATCTAATTTATTGTCACATCATCAGATTAAATGGTCATAATTTATGAAATGGGGAACCAACATCATGGTTTGGCCAAAATAGGGGACCAAAACTGCATTTAAGCCAAATTATTATATATGTAGTACCAACACTTCATATTGAAGGCACATCTGATGTCTGATATGTGTTAGCTTCCGAGACTTCCACAACATTGACACATGTGACTAAATTCAATCACTTCCTTTTTTTTAATTACTACAAGTGTTAATATGGTGTCATTGTGAGTGCTTTGTAAATTATTATTTTATTTTACTAATAGACAGTATTTATTGATAACTAATATGATTGCATTACATAAATAATTTTATCAAATGTTTATTTGATAAGTCTTTATGATACAAGTGTTAGTTATAATGAAATAGAAATCTGCGTAGTGTGTGTTTGGTTTGATGGTAGGGAGAGCCAAAAGTGATTCTAGACGCATAAAATTGGTTTTTACATGTTTCGGTGGTGTTGATTGATATTCATTTTGTCTAAATTGGATTATAACTTAAAGCTAGGATTTCTAGCATTTGACTACAAATGTGATTTTTACACTCAAATTTATTCAAATTCTACTACTCTACCATGCTATAGTGCCACTATAACTGCTATTGGACAGCCCTTCATACTAAATAAATAATGTATTGTAGAACCAGAAATTTATTCAAATTCTGCACTTCTATAGCACACTTATTTGATATTGATCCTAAATAAATACTACGTTTGTTAATAATTGTTTTGTTATCGTTTCCTTTGTTTTCTGATGTTGAAGAACTCTTCTCAAAGAAATTATGGTTGTTTTGTTATTAGGCTGGAGAAAAAGCTGTGAGTTGCGGTGTTACTAATGTCTCTGGCATTGAAGAGCTTAGCTTTATAAAAGAC
>Ga0099826_10000518_pt1 | contig 18956 bp, 13 predicted proteins | sample Mtrugardesep15_FD_76830 | JGI IMG/M metagenome (GOLD analysis project Ga0099826, IMG submission 76830) | Root nodule microbial communities of legume samples collected from California, USA - M. trunc garden sep15 | ecosystem: Host-associated > Plants > Roots > Nodule | place: USA: California... | reverse complement strand
TTTGGTAAGGGCAGGAGCTGATATTTCAGTTATTTAAGCTTCACAATTGAATTTCTTTTCGGAAAACATTGTAACTAACATCAAGTCTATGCCTGCATTATATGTATGAGTCTAATTTTCGAAAATATCTTTCTCTAAGGGAAGATAAAGTGAAACGATAAATTTAGATTCGCCAACCTAATTCTCATGGAACAAGAACTAATATTAGAAACATGGAACAAGGGGAAGACAAAGACACTGATAGGGCTAGAGTAATCAAGAACCAGAATTGTAAAAAAGAGAGGGGAAAGAGAGAAAAAGAGAGATAGAATGTAAAGATAACAGAACTCTGTTAGTTCTGTTATTATTCCTGCAAGGGTGAACCCTTTATCAACTGTATTGACAGTTTAATAAATTTTACAAATGAATGACTACACATTCTCCCCTTAGCCCCTATTTATAATTTGATAGCCTTCCTAGTGTACACATGCAAAAGGGGTGGCTTATAAGGGGTCCTAACAGGCACAACATAAAAAAGGTTGCATGTGGTATCATATACCTGAAACAAAGTTGTTGGGCCAAATCGATTGCAATGCAAATCCAGAGTTAAGTCGCCGTAAGATTGACCTGATGTTGTGAATACCTTTCGAAGTTTCTCCATTGTCCCATTTCCTAAAATATCAATTCAATGAAAGGCAAAAACAAGGATTCAACATATTTACTCTTTATAATTATTTTTTTCTATTTTTTTATGGCTTTAGTATTCATACTATTCACTTATTCACCAACAAAAGGACTTATTATCAGATTTAGTGGATGAAATAAAGGAGACTTGAGAGCCATTAGAGTGACTCCTCTTGAAGAAGCATTATTAGAGACAAGACGGGTTACTAGACAATTTGCAAACAATAATACAGTGGAATCGACAGCAAAAAAGACCACAGATAAAATATGTACCTAAACAATTGTGAGAGATGTCAAGCATTGAAAATGCCATCTGTGAATGCAGTGCATCGATCAATGGTGTTATGGACAAATCTTGGAGGTCACAGTCCGATGCAATGATTTCATCATCAGAAACCTGTTTACAACAAAGCCAAAATCAGTTGCAAAAAATATCAAAATTCAGGGGAGCATCTAAAAGCAAAAGGCATATATGTCACAGAAGTGGCAATAGAGGAATTGGTAATAGCTAGGATCCTTCTCACCTGTAAATTGTAAAGTTTCTTCAGCACCTTGATCTTTGGTTCCACAGACAACCCCTTGCAGCAGTCTACGTACATTTTTATTAGGCGCTTCTGAATCCATCCTTGAAGGATAAAATAAAATAAAAATTCAAATTGTGACAAGACCCAGAAGAATAAATGGGAATGGGATAATAATTAGAAGGTTGAATGACCGATTATTTCGCTGCAGTTGGAATCTATCAAGCAATTAGGTAAAGGCACAGGATGCTTTTTAGAATGGGCAAAGGCTCTGTGGTAAAAAGATAAACCCTTGGATGAAGAACTTTCTCTATGGGTTTTTAATAAAAATATTCGTTTCTTTCGTTTTTACGCTCTCTCTCTCTCTCTCTGAAACTCAAATCCTTTATCTGGGTTCCTAACAGTGCCTCACTTTGAGATAGATAGTGGAAAGCTTAAATAATGATAATAATACAGCTCAAATACAACATAATCCTATGACTGCGTGATTTTCAAAATGTTGATTCATACATTTGTACGGTTGTACCTGTTTGCTGTCATTTACAAAAATTGCAAGATCAAAAAATGACTTTTTGTCAATACATAACAATCTTATCCTCAACCAGTTTAGAGATTCAAATGCTTACGTGGTCTTGGAGATAATTTTTCAGACAAAAAAGCAGATAAAAAGGACATGGCATAAAAATTATAAAATGGTGATATCACTGAAAGAACGAAAAGCATCAGTAAGGCATACCATCAATGAAAGCTTCAACCATGTTATTTTGCAGATGCTCCATAATATTTTCAACAGTTTCCAGCGACTCTAGGTCTCTTCCAGCACACTTTATGTGCTGAATAATGGGCAACAAACCTACTCACAAATTTATGTAAGCCAAGTGAACAAGGGCTCAGCAGAAAAAAATGGTGAACTGAAGGAAACATTGAATCACAAAGTAAAAGGAATAAACAAACAGAAAGGCCACTAAGTAAATGTAACAGAAGATGGCGGAGATGGTAAAACTGCAACTTATTGACTGGTGATTTTCAATAATGATTATGACAGAAATATATAAACCAGGAACTACCTACCCTCTGATTTCTTTTCTGCTGGAAATTGTAGATAGTATTTGCATGCAACTACAGCCTTTAACGAGTCAATGTCAAACTGATCACCAGCAGCACACAAGGCTTCTTCTACATAAACTATATCATTCCCAATCCGACATGCAATATATCTCTGCAAATAGAGAATATAAAGGAGGCCTGAGGTTAGAAAAAATCCATTCGCAATAATGATGAACATATGAGTTTGGAAAAGGCATGAATCTCATACATAGGCATGTCCAAGTCATAAAAGTGGAACTCACATCATGTAGGGAATGATGCATCATGGGATGGGCTACAACATTTTGTTTGCCAGAGACATCTGTATCACATTTAGAACCACTAGGAAAGTAAGGTTCAGCAACTATATCATTGCTCAATGACCTGGAACGTCTGGAAGTTTTAGTGCCTGTATTTGGACTCGAGCCTTTGAAAGAACTACTACTTTCTTCAACATTAATTGCACATTTAGATCCATACTCCGGGAGAACCTGCCATTCCAAAACCCAAATCATCCACAGGCAGATAGCACCGGAGAAAAACTCACAGATCCAAAGAGATGAAGATTTTTTACCTGAATTTTACTAGGACTGATTTTACTTTTAACTGCATGGAGTCAAATTTTAGTCAGCACTTAACAATGTTATATGGGAGTCTTTTGGTCAGAGCAAAGCAACTAACAAGGAAAACGTACTTGTATCATAATCAGGCAAGTCTTCTAACGGGTAGTCACAATCCTTTCTGCTTGAGCATTCCACTTCATCATCCTCCTCATCATCAGAAAGAATTACACGGACACGTTTACGACCAGAAACTGCTTGATGCTCACTTTTTAGTTTTGTCAGACTTCTGGGTGACTGGTCAACCTGCTTTGTAGAGTTGGTATGACTTTCCTTGTGACCTGTAATTTTTCTAGATGAGCCTTTAATAGACTGATACATTGACATAAGAGGCGCATTATCATCATCCAATTCATCTTCAGGAGTCAGGGTTTCTGATCTATAAGTTGTCTTTGGAAAGCAAAAATCATCTGGCCCACTATTTGACATACAATCATCTGCTTCAGTATCAGTTTCAGAGCAACAATCCTCAGGCGCATTATTAGCTTCTACCTCTTCATTTGACTTCTTAAGCTCATCAATTAGAAGTTTCAACCTCCTGTAAAATATCACAACTGATAAGCAGTAATATACTAATATCACAGGTCCAGAAAAAGGACCCATGAATATGATAATGGAAACAAGAGTGTGAGTAACTAAATGAAACTGCATGAAATGTATATAAAAAGATACGGACTTTTAATGAATCAGCTACCTGGTCTCATCCTCGTCATCAAATCTGATCATGTTGCTATAATGCATGTTTTCCAAGGCAGAAAGCTGTACACCAGGAAGGTCTGCTTCAACAGCAATCCTGCAAATATAATGTGATCAAATCAATGGTGTTCATTCAAGAGTCAAGACTATAAGAAGTCCACCAAGTTTGTTAAGCAACTCTAATCAAGAATGGGTCACATAAGCAATAGGCAGTTAAATTTAACTCTAGTGTTACTGCAGCTGCAACTGTTTGAAGCACGTCGTGGCATTAAAATCAAGCAAACAATTTCAAAACAACCAAATATATTTTTATCAAGATAGTAACTTCTGAGCATTCGTAAAGACACCAACATGCGAGGAGTATAATCAGAACAGTGAGAATAACCTTATGCTAGCAATTTTCTTCCATGGTTTTACAGAACAACTGCAGTGTGTTTGTGTGTCTTATGCAACCAAGTTGTATCAAAAGTATACGGGTAAAGAAAATTATGGGTAACATAAATTCAGCTACTTAGACTTGGAAATTCGTTTTGATTAAACATTTACTTTGTCATCCATAAATTTAATTTCTCTAATTTCAAGAAAAAAAAATCAACCAGTAAAGCTTAATATAATGAAAAATTGTTACCTGTAGCTCTCCTTATATGCATCACACGCTTCTTTCCAATTGTGAGTAGAATCCAAAACATTACCAATATTAATTTTCACCAGCGCTTGCCCCTATAATCAATCATTACCAACAGATCAACCAACTGGCATCCTCATCATGGACGGATAGGCAATAAACATATTATTTGTCCTAAATTTATCTTTGGATACAGAGCGACCTAAGAAGAATGGACTTGACACGCATATACAGAAAAGTTGAAGGGTCGCATCAGGATTTGAAGTGCCCATGCATGTTAGATATAATATTGGTGTTTGATACATGTCTGACTGTAACACAGAAGAAATTCTTAATGTTTACATGGTCCATATTTATTATAAAACGAATCTGCCTGCTTAATTTCTGTGTCAAAGGTTATACTCCATTTGGATTGCTGTATAACTCATAGAATATGTTAGAATCTATTCTAACATATACATGGCTCCTCTTCAAAGTATCTGTATTTCATATAAAAACAGCCAAATAGAAATATACTCATATTACCAATGTTTTGAATAACTATAGATTTTTTTATATTCAGCTTTATGTTATGTTAAATTAAATTAAAGTCAGGAAGAAGAAGAGAACAGAAGTGTTAAATTTTTTTCATAAAATGATGAAAATTTACCTCTAAGTTGCCAATTGTTTTGTACATTTTCCAACTCTTTTCATACCATTTGATCGCCTTGTTGAATTTTCTGAGCTTCTGGTAAGATTCTCCAACATCCAGATATGAATCACCCAACCTTTGCCTGTCACAAAGGTCATTCGCTACTTTCTTCCTCTCCTTCGCAAATTCACAATACTGAACAAAACATTGCTCAATAAGAAAGGTCACAATTAATGAATTACTAAACACCTCATAGCTTCAAAAGGACTCTGTAGTCACCAAATAATACTAATAGGTCATCAAATTATAGTATGTGAAGGAAAACAACAAGTTAGGGAGCAAAACAAGTGCAACTATTTATGCTTTAAGCAACCATGATAAACTATTTCTGGAGCTGCAACGTTCACAAACGTCAATATGTTACAGAATAAACTTTATTTTTCTCATGATAGCAAGTTTATGCAGCAGCTTTAAATTAAAGAAGTTCGTAAGTTAGAAAAAAATATATTTAAAACAGCATTAATAAATTCATGGTTAATCTTAATCCACAACTAAACCATACACAGGTGCACAGCAGTTATCTAAACCAACATTAATACATCAAGCCAAAAACACTTCCGTTTATGTATGTTGAAAGGGTATTCTAAAAGGTCAAATGAAAATTTTCATATAATATAACAGAACCATGACAGCTAAGCTTTTGTCTCCTAAACACAATATGTACAATTGAACACGCTCCAACACTCCAGAAAACACAGTTCTGAGGTTGAAAATTAACATACTTGGCACCAGCGACGGAGGCACTCATTAGCCTCCGGGGGCCAGGGCCCCTACCAGTTAATGGACCGCAATGGCAAAATTAGAAAGTTGTGCCAACTTTGACCAAAACAAAAAGATAGCCATGCCAATTGCTAGTTTTCAACACTATATAGTGACGGTTCTTTGTCAGTACTTTATATCAAACATTGAGCTCAACAATTACAGTTTGCATGACTTGAGCTCAACCAACTTGTAAAGTTGGGACAATTCTTTAGACATTATTATGTCTCCTTCGTACAATTTGCAATGAACCATTAGTTATATTTATTAAATTAAATGATAATACAATGGTTTAAATTTACACAGAGCTATGAGCAGCGAAGGATTAAAAAAGGGAGAAAGGTTGGCCCCTGCAAACTTGGCTCCGCCTTGGCATAACAGGCACAAGTGTTGAAAATTATGAATTGCCTCATCAACACTTGTACATAGAAGGTTTTTCAAGTAAATGATCATTATAATTTAAATGAAAAATGATACTTGGTTAAAATAATTATGTTACGAATACACAGAGATAGAATTGATACCTTCTCCCATGCAGCAATCATCCTTGCTTTCTCAACTAGGCGTTCAAGAGCCCCATTTTCCTGTAGCAGATACTTTCGCTCGTGCAGTGTCCCTCTAGCCGAGGCTACATCTCTCTTGAGTTTTTTAAGTTTCTGCTCTTCTTTCTTGATTTCATCCATAACTTTAACCGCTTCTTTAACAGTTTCAATATTCTGATTAATTTGTCTGACCAAAGCATCCTCATCCTCTAAAGACTTCGCCAAACCAAGGGCCTTCTCATAATAAGACCGCGCCTGTTCATACTTCTGAGTCCGATAATGCACTTCACCGAGATTAATATACCCTTTAGCTTCCCCTTGACAATGTCCAATTTTATGACAAATCAAAATATCCCTCTTCATATTCTTCGTAGCGTCATTCCACCTCCTCAATTCCATATACACATTCCCTAAATTATGATGTAACCTACTACGCCCATCGTCATGCTCACTAATCTCCTCTTCGTCACAAATCTTCAATCCTCTCCTAAGTATATTCTCTGCCTCGTGCAAGTTATCAAGTTCCATTTCAAGCATACCAATGTTATTATAAGCATCAATATATTCCTTCAAAAACGAAGACTTATTATTTGGCGGATTCTCTTTCAGACTAACCGCAAGATCCATAGCAGACTTAAAATACTTCTTCGCATTGCGAATTGAATTGTGATCATGTTCAGATCTCGAAAACAGTTCATGATAAGTTCGACCTAACTGCGTGCTAGCTCTTTGTTGCTCAACTAGATCTTCATTATCCCTCGCTAGATCTAAATGTTTCTTCTACAATCCATAAATAATAAATTAATTAACAAATTAAATAATAAATTGATTAATTAAATGTATTAATTAGGGTTTTAGTTCATACTGACCTGATAAATTAGGGCATCGGAAAATTGTTCAAGACGAAGATAGATTTCACCGAGGGATTGACAAGTTGTAACTAAGTGATTCTCCGATAAGTACTTAAGCGAAACTTCGTAATCGATTCGGAGCCATTTGAGAGCTTTAACGTATTCACCTCTGTTCTTGAGTATATCGCCGATGACGTTTGCCCAACGCGCTTCTTCGCGGTGGTTACCTTCTTCTCTGGCGTTCCGGTAAGCGGATTTCGCCGATTTGAGCTCTGAGTCCATCGAGAAACGACGGTGAACGGTGTTGTTTGGGTTTTGTGAAGTGAAAGTGGTGTTTTGTGAGGTTCGAATTGCGAGGGTAAATATTGCTTCTGCTATAGTGTCTCTCTGAAAGGTTTTCAAATGAAATTTCGTAGTCCCGCCAAAAACACTTTATTCTCGCTCCTTGTTATTTTTTGTCCATGTTCTTGCTCTCTCTTTATTTTTGCATTCTTAAAATTACTTTACTTTATTAAATTAAATATCAAATTAAGAAATTCAGTATACAAAGTTACAAACACAACGACAATGCAATTATTTTAAACATATATTATATATTTAATTGCATTTTTTACTTCTTTAGTTTTTTTTATTGTGTGATTTTGACTCATTTTAGTTCCATATTATTTCAAAGATATAACATAGAAACTTTTCGCAATGCGACAAAATCTAATGATGTGGCATCTTTGTCATTTTATGAGAGTGGATTTTTGTGGTTCACTTATTTTAGTCTGTTATAATTTTTAGATGATCCAATTTAATCTATAACAAAATAAAACTCAAATTAATCTTTGATATTTTTTAAATTGTGAACAAATTAATCTCTTAGTTCATTGTAATAGAAATATTAATTTATCTACAGTATAAGACTATTAAGGATTAATTTGATTTTTATTTTTGTTGGGAACTAAATCAGACCACTAAAAAATTATGAAGATCAAAATGAATCTTCTCTTTGAATTATAACATTAAAAAACATGCAAATTATATTTCGATTAATTTTTATTAAATTAAAATTTTTAATAATAGAAAACTAAAAAATCAATCATTCCATTAAAAAATGAGTGGGGGACTACGAATATTCATTAAGATCAAGCAATAAGGATGTCATGACAAGAGAAAATTGGAGGAATATGAGTTAGGGTTACAAAATTAGAAAGGGTTGAATGTCGGGAGCTAAATTGCTCAAAAATATCAAGTGAAAATCGTGCAATGGAAAAACTAGGGATTAAAATTGGAATTAAGCACATAATTTATGTTAAGTTATTCTAGAATTACATAGTTAAATTGATAATGACATTGTAATTTGTATGGTTGGGGTTTAAAATTCACTTGTTCGTTTTAAAAGGTGAATTTATAACTGCTAAACTACTTAACAAAAAAAAGGTGTCTAGTCGGAATGAACCACATTTACACATATGTCCAATAGAAAATCACAATCCTAACAATGTCAACAACTCTTGTGATTGAATCTTGAAAAATTTAACAGTGGAGGCGGATCTAGATGTGAGTCTATAAATAATTCATCCTAAATTTTATTGGGTTAATGATATTTTACCCTCTATAATATAAGTTATTTTCAGGTTTATATTTTGTAAATTTTTTATTTTATTTACCCAAGAAAAAAAATAAAATTGGTTTTTGAATTACCTATTAGGGGATAAAAAAAAATTACAAGGTGTAAACCTGAAAATGACCTATATTAAAGGGATAAAACATTATTAACCAAATTATATTTTATTTCTAATTTAACCACTATGGATATGTAACTTAAGCACTTTGCACCGAAAAATAGACGTCGTGTTACCTTCAAAACTTTTGTCATCAATAACTTGTAGCTCAATTTCTCCCATCATTTAAATTTATGTATTATCGTTATAGTTTGCAAGCTGATCAAAATAACACACCAATATACGTTAAAGGGGCATCTCGTCGGTGTATATTTGTTTAGCACGGACATCCCATTGTAGTTCTTTATATTTTAAATTTTTCACCTGAGACATGAGATAAATTGTTTCCATGGCAGCCCAAAAGCCTCCAATTGAGATTTGATAACAAAAATTGAAATGGAAACCAAATACCGCTTCTCCACTGGAATGCGGTACAAGCCACTAGGCAATGTTGATGTCCTTGCCAGAAAACAATGATTGATTTCCAGTACCTCGCAAAATTACAAGCTACTCAATCAAGGGTTCAAGATTTTTCTTTAAAACATGGAAAAGAAAAACATCAAATATTTGTCATATAAAGTCTTCTATAGAAGTTTGTTGACTTCGAGCACATATTTGAAATCAATGAAATGGTATTTAACAAACTGCTCCACAGTTCACATCACTACTTCACTTTCACCTCTGCCTAGTAAACAAGCTTGTTCTGTTGTCGAGGCTGGTTATTTAACTTCAACAGATACGCTTTTCACTTTTGCATATGTTGTTATGAAAATGCAGAACACTAAGATGATGGCTGTAAACAAGGTGAGATGAAGGTCGAGGAACCATTAAAATTCACAAATTCTAACTTAAATCACAAATTTTGGTGAAGAAGAGAGTCGTATAAGCGATTTTTTATATGGTGCGCATGGACGCATGGTAAATGCTTTACCGTTTCCCATGAATACAATGCAACATCATCGCTGTTAGGGGAAATGGTGGCTTCAATCTTATATATAGCCAAATATGTTTAAAACTTTAGAACGGTAAATAAAATTTGATCTTAACTCCTATTAAAAAAACTTATCTTATTATAAGAGTAACACAAATATATCATCATATCATTTATATTTATTTACATAGACCAGCCATTAAGTGTGATGGTTAAATACACTTTTCAAAAAATCTTAGCGATGCCTTTTTGCCTTTTTTTTTTTTGCCTTTTTTTTTCAAAAATAAATAAATAACCAGCATGATCCAACTTGGGACTAGTGTATGATCCACATTGCACGGCTTAATCTATTTCCAACCCTAAGATTAAACTTGCTTACCAAACCATCTCTTAGGATCAAACAATCTTAATAAGCCATAACCAACTTCTTAACCTTATGTACATAGATTTGATTATGCAAAGTTTATCAAAACTTACAACAAACAACTGAGCATATAGTAAAACGAACTTTGTAAGAATCATATACAATTATTGGATGGTGTCAAAAATAATTTCAATAAACCATTCCAAAAGCAAAAGTGCAAAACACCTTATCACAATAAAATAACATTTTCCTTCACAGCTCCATATTTACACTTCTCTCTTCACAGGTATGAAGAGAGCAGGGGACGTAGAAGGTAACTATTAAAAAGACTAGTAAATTCTTGTACGCCTCCCAACATAAAGAAAGAAGTAAATTTTGTACTCATAAAACAGATAGAAAAAATACTACTGAGATCATTCTATGCTACCATCTTATCTGACATTTTTTTTTAATCTCCTCGATGGCCAGGTTTCTTCTTTTGGATAAATCTCTAATTGCCTCTTCGTATTTCTGTTCAATCATTTCTAACTCTGCTCTCAACTCATCATCAGGTTCGGACAAGGAGGAAACACTAATGGGATAACTTGAGAAGCTCACCATACTGTTGCTCCCTGTGTGTAAAAACTTGCTCATATGATCAGACAATGCCCCAAATTCAGATGCGAACGAGCTCTGACTACCTCCACCGAATCCTGATTCAGCAGACATAAATGAAACCATTGACAACTTATCATTGATGTCTGATGTTGCAGAAGCATACGACATCTCTGAACATAAATCCATATTGTCAATGTTCTCTTTTGCAGATGGTCTTCCGAATGAGGTTGAGGGACTTGCATCTTCAGTAGAATGTTTTGAGCTTCCGTTGTTTTTAGCCAACTTTGAGTCTGTCTGTTGGCTAGCACTAGTCCATTTATCATTTGCAGAAACCAAATGATCTATTGCTACACAAGGTTTCCATTCAGGAATCAATCTCATCAATAACAAATCGATTAACTCAGCTATGAATTTTACATTCTGAACAACAAGTTCAAGTTGCTCAACCATTTCCTTTGAAACTGAGACAGCAGTATCACTGTCAAGGTAGAAGATGAAATGGATATTTTTTGCTTGTCCTGCATATAATCGCAAAAAGTATAAACTTTCCACCAACAAATTTGAAATTCATTAAAGAGTAGAAGTGAACTATACTAACCCCTCTGATCAGCTATCCGCAGAACCAATGATACAGAATTCTCATCATTTAGATCACCTTTTAGAAAGAAGGTATCGCCTCCCTTCAACCTTCGTATCTCAACACTCGCAGAATTTGATGCATCAACAGTGGAATTATCAAGTACAGTGATCACAGGTAGCTCGTTAGTGTCACCAATATCCATAGAAACGGCCCCAATACGTGCACTAGCAGGACCTTCTGACATCATACATCTGTTTTTAGAGGCTCCCAATTTGGGAAGAACAATATCTGGCAATGGAAGAGAAATGTTCTTGGTTGAACCATTCACTTGAACAAAGGGGTCCATCAGAAGCTCCTTTGCCGAAAATCTTTTGGATGCTGGAACAATACATTTTTCAATAAACGATTTTATCTCTGGATCTATCACTTTAGAAAGAGCAGCAGGCTTTATACCCTGCAGAATGATATATTGTGAATGACCATGTAATCGAGTAATATCCTGCGGAAAAAAGAACTTCATAAATACCACATACTTACAGATGAAACTTTCTTGTATATCTGCGCTGAGTTTCTGCATTCACTATAAGGATACTCTGCAGTAACCAACTCAAGCATGCACATACCAAATGAATATATGTCAGCTAATTCGTTGTAATTTTCATCATACATTTCGGGTGCCATAAACTCCGGAGTTCCTACCAGGTTATCATAGGTGTAAATATAAATGGTATAGAATAAACAGCAATGCGACAAAACAACAATAAATACGGTTCTTATACAATTCCTGATGCTATGTGATGGTAAAAATCATATAAAAATTTATTAGTTTTAACTATACAAAGGATTAACAGATATTAGCAGGAAAAAAAAAACGCAGGGTAGAATAATATACCTATAACAGTCTTGGCATTAGCCTGCGTCAAGAACCTCGCCAGCCCTAAATCTCCAATTTTAACTTCTCCTTGGTGACCGTTAATAAATATATTATCACATTTCAAGTCCCTATGTATAATCGGCGGGTTGTGACTATGAAGGTAGTTTAAACCCATTAGAATCTGTTTCGCCCATCCTCTGACAGCCTTCAAGTCAACCTTCTTGTGTTTTTTACGATACCTACATCATGCATCGCATCCACTAACTGACTGGTTGATCTCGCAAATAAGAAAGACACAGAGAGATTAACAATACATAAGAAAGAGGTATTCGACTTACTGTTTGAGGCTACCCGCAGTAAACAACTCAGTAATCATATTAACTGTCCTGCGCTTGTCATCAATCCAAGAATTATAGAATCTTACTATGTTATTATGCCTCAGCGATTTTAAGAGATGCACTTCCGAGTATAGCCTATCTAAGTCACCTGGTGACTGTAACACCTCGTCAATCTGAACCTGTCCCCATGCCACTTCAATTCCATTAACCTCATCAAATGCCCTGTAACTGATTTATCACAAATTATGGAAAACATTTGCACATTGAAACTATATCAACTTGAACAATAAAATTATTCTTATTCTTAACAACTAGATGCATTGTATTAATATGGATACACAGTTTTGAAGGCTCCTTTGCCGATCACTTCTTTATACTGTAACAGATGCAAAAAGCAGAATTAGCTTCGTGCATTGTAAGGCTATTGTTTACTTTACCCTAATAAAAAAACAGTATTAATCAAATCATAGAGGCAATTGCATTACCTTAATGTAACGAGAAGTAGGATCAATTTCGAGAACATCAGGATCAGGTGGCTCTGAATGCCCACCACCTTCCTCCGAGCTTTCCGTGCAAGCCAAACTCATCTATACAAATCAAACTAGTTGACAAACAGCATCAATTTGATACCGCCATTAGAAACAAAATCATCACAACACAATGATTAAACTACGTCAAAATTCTAAGAAACAGTAGTATTTATAATTGAGAGGATCAATTTCAACAATGTATTATATTCTATTCAACTTCTATAAATTTGAGCTTCAATTTTATTAATTTTTTTCTGTTTTTTTACCTGAAAATCAAGCTCTTGTGAGCTCACGATGAAGAGAGAAAAAATAAACCCTAATTGAAGCAAGAAAGATACATTATAAAATTATCGTCGTCATCATCTTCTATAAAACAGAAAAGATAGAAGGAAAAAAATGAAAACACCGTGCCCTATTTATACGCATAAATAAATATCCTTTTGTCGTGTCATTTCCATCAACATTACATCGCCGCCCCGCCGTAATTTCAAGTGTAATATGTTTTTTTGTTTTGTTTTATGGGCTTTGGATTTATATTTGAGAAACATCAAATACTTCCTATTAACACATTGAAGTTACAAAAATACCTTTAGCTGTAGTTAATTATCACTGATTTCCAACTACAGTTAACTACCATTGGCTTCAGCTGCACGAAGCAGCGGATTTTGCTGCACTTAAGTGTAGTTCCTATAAGAGAATCAATTATAATTTTATGTGTTTTGATCGAAAAATTAAAATAAATCGAAACTTATTTGGAATTTTACGAAACTTTATAGACCCTCTATATGTATTTTTATAGAGTTGTCTGCAAAAAATCAGCTCAAAATTCAATTTATAGATCGACGTTTTGATTTCTTGAGTTATTGGCGCATTAAAAATTCATATTTAATCCGTCCGTTGTCGGAAAACTCTAATTTTTTTGTGGGAAATGTTTTTTTTTATGTCCTTAACATGTGCGCAAAAAATAATGAAAAAATTCAACCTCTATGTAACTTTTCCGAATGCGTAGTTAGAAAAATGTTGAAATTTTATGTGTTTCGGTAAAAAAATCAAAATAATTGAGGATTAGTCGAAATACTACGTAAATTTGCCGATCATCTATATGTATTTTTATAGAGGTTTCTGAAAAAGAGACAGTTCAAAATTCAATTTCTAGGTTGATGTTTTGGTGTTTTGAGTTTTAGACGCGTTAAAAATTCATATTTAATCTGTCTCTTGTCGAAAAATTCAAATTTTTTTGTGAGGGATGTTCTTTTGTTGTCCTAAACACGAGTGCAAAAAACCGTGAAAAAATTCAATCTCTAGGTCACATTTTCGGACTCGCACTTCGAAAAAAATTGTGATTTTGTACGGCTTGGTCGAAAAATCAAATTAAATCGAGACTTAGTCTGAATGCTACGAAACTTTAGCGACACCTCTATAAAAATACACATAGAGGATGTGCAAAGTTTCGTAGTATTCCGAATAAGTCTCGATTTTTTTATTTTTTCGATTGAAACACGCAAAATCACAATCGATGAGACAGCCGCAGTTAACTGCAGCTGAGAGACAACAATAGTTAAGTGCGGCCGGATTTGCCCACAAGAGTTAACTACCGCTGGGGTAAATTTGTAACTTTCATGTGTTATTAGGAAGTTATTGAAGTTAAAAAAGCAATAAGTCATTATAAACTCACACACACAAGTGGAGGTATCGTGGTTCGAACTCCGGTCATGGCATCCGGCCTAACAAGTTCGGCATTTTGCCGGTTTAGCTAGGATTTGTGGAGAAAAAAAAGGTTTTGTTAACCAATGTCCTTAGGGCACTAGTTAAAGATTCAAAAATAAAAGTAATTTATAATATTTATGTGAATAAAACTACTTTTTAAACTTGTAATGTGTTGAATGCATCATTTTGAGACAAAATTTCCTCTTCAAACTTCCAAGGATATTTATTAACATTTTTTTTTTAAAAAAAAGCAATTTTCTATATCCGAACCAAATAAATATAGCGCAACTAAAACTAAACTAAACGACGACGTTTTACATATTTCGTGAATTCATGAACAAGAAAAGTGTGAATCTGTGATTTGATTGTGAGAGAGAGAAGAATGGAATTCTTAGACGAAGACGCGAAACCGAAGTTCCTGTATCAGTCCGGTGCACCCGCGGCCACTGAATCACAGCCTTACCAGAAACCAACGAAATCGATCATCGCTGTAACCGTTGCAATCTCTTCAATCTTCTTCGCTCTCGCTTTCTTCGTCTTCCAATCTGAACCGCTCAAATCGATTTTCATCTGGTTTGCATTCTCTCTCCTCCTTGGTCCTTTCGCTCCAATCTCCATCACCGGCGGCGATTCCCGCGTCGGCCGTGGTCATGCCGTCAATTTTCCTGATCTGGAAACCTCAACCGATGAGGATGATTCCAGGAAAAAATCTCAGCAGCGCAGATCCAAGCAACGCAGATCAGACGATGTCACCGCTGTAGTAGCTCCGGCGCCGGTGGTTTCGTTGAAGAATCGACATGGAAATGGAAATGGAAACGGTGTTGCATTGGAGGCGGTGGTGGAGGAGAAGGAATGGAACGAAGACGACATTGAGATTCTGAAGAAACAGATGGTGAAAAATCCACCGGGGAAACCAGGGCGGTGGGAGGCGATAGCGGAGGCATTCGGAGGGCGGCACAAGGTGGAAAGCGTGGTGAAGAAATCAAAGGAGTTGGGAGAGAAGAAGATTGATGATTCGGATTCGTATGAACAGTTTCTGAAGAAGAGAAAAGCCTTGGACAAGAGACTTGTTGAAGAAGGAGGAGATTTAGCGACTGTTGAGAAAGGCGAAAGTGTTTGGAGTTCAAATGAGGACATTGCTTTGTTGAATGCATTGAAAGCTTTTCCGAAAGATGTTGCTATGAGATGGGAGAAAGTTGCTGCTGCTGTTCCGGGGAAATCGAAAGCTGCTTGTATGAAAAGAATTGCTGAATTGAAGAAAGGGTTTCGGACTGCGAAATCTGGTTCTGAAGTTTAGATTCAAATATGTTATCTTGGTATATGGATTGATACTTGTAACACATGAGGATTTTTGTTTTTTGTATTCTACTTACCTGATAAATTGTTCTGATGAGTTATTCTTTGCTTGTTATTCTAGGATTAGGAAGCTCTTTCTCTCATCCAGTTAACATGCCAAATCTATCTGTGTAAACTTCATTGAATAAATAGAATGAAAAGATGATGTATTCAGATTTTTGTTATAGTGAAATAAATGTTTACTTAATCCATACAATGTCATTGCTTTGTCTATTAATCATAAACTGGCTGTGGTTGTACTTGTGTTATGTACTTTGTAGCAATGATTCTTCCGAACGAAGGCATGTCTTTATGGTGTCCGACACTGATGCAACAAACACACATGTTTACATTTACTTATGTCATTTTTCTCATATTATTGCCGTGTCAATGTGTTAGTGTCATGTGGTGTCCATATTCGTGCTTTGTAGGATTTCATTCTTCTTCTATTTTTTGGAGAGACCTCGACTGATTTAACCCTAGTTTACATTTCAAGAATGTTTATTATGGCCCCCCTTGGATTAATCGGTCCTTGGGTTGGATACCGAGTTTTTTTTTTCTTTTTTTTAAATGTTTCTTGTAGAGAGCCTTCCATTTCAAAACCCCAGTCTGCGATCTGTAATTCTGTATGCAGTTTTATTTTGTGAATTGTATCTCCATTGGTCGGTGAGAGCGTGTGCAATTGGTTTTCAACTTGAGCTTTGATACCTTTTTTAACTTGTAATCTAGGGGGGTTGAATTTCTGTTAACTGTTTTTACTTCCCAATAGCCAGTGTCTTTGGCTACTAACCAAACATCTAGTGGTTGTTAAGCCAACCTTGAGACACACTAGGGTCGACTTGGTGTTCCCAAGCTCAATTTTCAGCAGTGTCAAAAAAGTGATTGGTCTGGGCAGCCACACATTGCAACGATGATCGAAAGTTTTGTGATGCAATGGATCTTGGATTAAAAGAAACTATAAGAGAAACTATTAGGAAAGATCTAGAGATCAATGAGTTGGAGAAAGACATGGTTTTTGATAGAACACTATGGCGTCGTTTGATTCATGTAGCCGACCCCATTTAATGAGATAAGGTGTTGTTGTTGTATTTGTCTATTGGAAAGCTACATCTTTTTCCACTATTAAAAGCTCTTACCTAGTCTGTAATGCTTGTGTCTTGGTTTTGGTTAATTCTCTTGAAACTTTCCATGTCGTGGTATCATACTGAATAGTAGTGATAAAGGGGGTATTATACATACTCCTATCAGGTACTTTAGGGCAAAGGGAATAATTACCATTTCACTTTTTGGATTGCTTATGGAATTATGGTAATTGGTTCTTTTGAACTGTTATAGTATATTCATCTTGCAGACTGCTAAGTTGCAGTAATTTGTAAATTCTTGGTTAGCTGTGTTACTTACCACACCAAGTGCTAGGTGGTATGCTGGTGCTTAAGGATGCGTTTCTCTCGGCATTTGTTCAGAAATCTTTAAACCAAGTGAAGTGTTTCATTTATGGATCTTGTCTTGTTTCTGGCAGCAGTAACTGTTTTGAACATAAATTGGGCTAAAAAAATCACCCAATTCATCTGTCTTATTGTGTACAGCTGACACTTGCAGCTTTTATTCATGAACTTTTCAGTTTCTTGTTTTCATGTAGCTATGAACCTGTGAGGCTGTGACTATTTTAATCCAGTTCTTGAGCTATAGTATCTGGTTGCTGTAACTTTTTAATCCATACCTTAAAAGAGGGTATCACTATACTTTTTTTACAATGGACCCTTTGGACGGGAATGGATCTCCTCATGTTTTTTCTTTCTTTCTGATGTTGAATCCTATCCCAAAATCTAATATGTTGGGTGAAAGAGAGTATTTAAAGATGGGGAATATGGGGATTGAATGGTGAAGATTTAATCCACTATCCCTTGGATGAAATCACATGAGCCTAAAATATGTTGCTGATACGTAAATAGCATGCTTAAAGGAATATTTTGCTGATATTGAACTATAGGAAGAGCATGCAACGATAATATAGAGTCTAAACTTAAAAATCTGTACAGATATATTGAAATACCCTATAATCGCATTACATTCATCAGAATGAATGAAGTAACCTAATACACCACTTACCCTTAAAATCATCTCAATAATTTAAAAAATCACAAACAAGTTTGACAAACCAAAAATAAAACTAAAATTCAATCTATTTGACCTTGTCACTCATACTATAATCTGTTGGAACCCAGATTGAAACAGAAGTCAAAGGTCTTGACTTCCAACACAAAGCCAACTTACAGTTCTCAAATTGCACCCAATACCCTTTACCAAACAAGCTAACCAATAACTTAGCCTGTGAAATATTACATGTACTCATACCAACACGTTTATACCCTTTCAATGAATAAAAAAATCTTTCTTCCCACAATATTCTCTCCTCTTTTTCACAAGGAAACTGTCTTACACTGTCTAAGATTCTATTCCCCAAAACCTCTTTCTCTATAAGGGCTAACTCCATCTTATGGCTACTCCACAGAGTGCTAACAAGTGAATCTGAAACTGCAATATAGTGATGCAAAGCCTCACAGAAAAACTCCACAAAGGACATGGATTTGAGTCTAGAAAAATTATACAGTTCTTCTTCCACCAAAACAACGAGTCTTGGTGATGATTTGGTTACGCGATCGAGAAAAGTTTTGACCAATGGGAAACTCCTGTTTGGCATCCACTGATGTATCATACAATTGACAATAAATGTTTCACCAAGTTCAATTTCTTTGAAATCTTCTTCACTCACCATCATTACTGTATTGAACGTGAACGGAAAATTGATTGAGTCAGCGAACTCTTTGAGCCTTCTGCCTGTTTGTTGAACCGAGGCTTCACTTTGCTGATCCACTGTGATTGCTGTTACTCTAAGGGAAGTAGTCTTCTTTCTCATTGCAAAGTCAACCATCAACG
>Ga0099826_10000517_pt1 | contig 18970 bp, 7 predicted proteins | sample Mtrugardesep15_FD_76830 | JGI IMG/M metagenome (GOLD analysis project Ga0099826, IMG submission 76830) | Root nodule microbial communities of legume samples collected from California, USA - M. trunc garden sep15 | ecosystem: Host-associated > Plants > Roots > Nodule | place: USA: California... | reverse complement strand
TCCTTCCACAAACCGGAAGTAGTCATGTCCCCCTTGCACTTCCAAGGAGAGTTCACTATAAAGTAATATCTGATTACAATTGCTCAAGCACACAAGCAAGAGACTTCCTATGCTCCTGAACACAATCAAGACACTTCAATTGCTCAAGCACAACTGCAAAAGACTTCTAATCAAACAAAATTACATAGAAAAATGTTTGAGGTTGAACACTTGATATACAATCAGTGGTGTTTACAATACAAATCAGATACAAACTCTTTAAGACTATAGAATTTCTAAGATATGAAAGTTGATAAGAAATTCTAAGTGAACTTTCAATACATAACAATTTCAGCAGAGTTTTAGCACTAGTTGAGTATTTGTTGAGCCCTTTATAATCTCTATGTCTTCACTCCTTTATATAGAGGTGTGAAAGAGACGTTGTGAATTGTCAGCACATCAAAAAAGAGTCGTTTGAAGCTTTGATCAATCACCAATGATCTTTTACCTGATATGGTTATTGTGCTATGAAGGATCAATTTCAAATCAATTCCCATTGTGAAGGAACATCGTTGCAGGCAGAGCTGTTTTTCTTTTCCTGTAGCAGAGACAAAAATAGAGTAATGAAGGTAGTGGTTGTACACTTCGTACAATTGTACTATGTCAACGCTCTTTGAAAGATAAGCATCCAATGCCTTCAAATCCATTCAAAATGACTGTTGTTTCACATTTCCAGACTTCTGCAATGCTTAGACGAGTTTAAATCCATTGAACAGCTCTTGAAGCTTTAAGTCTTGCATCTCCTGATGAACTTCAGCTTATGGTGATCTTCAGCTTCTAATGAGATGTTTCTGATGAACTTGCTTCTGATGATGTCATCACTCCAGGAGCGCTTTGTCTTCAGGAGCACTTTTGACTTCAGGAACACTTCTCTTCAGATGCTCTAAGCTTCCACTTAGTTGATTATTTAGCTCTCATTTGTTCATCCAGAACCTTTTTAAGATGTAAAAAAATTTCTATGGTCCTGTACACTTGAACAAGTATTAGCTCGTCCAATTAATAATTGTTAATACATTGTTATCATCAAAACTCTCAAAGATTTATTGTTAAACACATTTTCTTCCAACATTCCCACTTTTTAATATTTTTAACCTGAAGACTTTCAACGTTGAGAAATACCTTTTATCATGCCCCTTTTTCAAGCGAGAAATGATATTTGAATAACCATTTTATAACAGTTTTTTTGACAATTTTCTCTCTTATACTTACATTATATTTTTACTTTCTCTTTCTATTACTTTGGTTTTCGTGCCAATACATAACTTTCTTTGTAAAATTATGGTTGTCAAAGAAGTGGATGTTCAAATAACACTATTCATTTCAAAAATTTCAAATATTGTGTCCCACATTTTTAATTGAGAAATATAAAAAATTATTTTAATAAAAGATTACTATCATATTTTTTTATGAGTTTAATTGTGGTAGGTTAACAATTCAAAACAACTTTGCACACACAACCAATCAAAACATTCTAAATTGTCACATCAATTAATATTTTTAATTAACGTGGGCCAAACATGGCAATTCATAATGTTTTGATCGGTTATTTGTGCAAAATAATTTTGGACTGTCGACCCACCACAATTAAATTCTTTTTTTATAATATTTGACTTGGTTTTGTACAAGGTTTAATTCTACATTTTTGTAATGGCCTTCATTTATATCTCTTAAATGTGGTGGTAATATTGCTTGGTCAAAAAAATAAAAATACTCCCTCCGTCCCAAATTGTATGTCGCTTTAGGGAATAAAATTTGTCCCAAATTATACGTCGCTTTAGAATATCAATGCGACATTAGTGTTAATTTTCCTATTATAACCTTAACTATTTATTACTCTCTCTTCTTTCAATTCATTCATTTATTTTTCCCATATTATTGATTAAGAACAATTTTATAAAATAATTTATAATATCTTTTTTTCACATAATATTAATTGCATTTCTTGATATGTGTAAATTACTCAAAACGTCATACATACGACGGAAGGAGTGTATCTTAGTAACGCTCAATTTTTGTAAGCATGTTAATTTGTATTACTTGCTCGCTCATTATAAGGAACAAGCCGTTACTTACACCTAGCATACACACATTCTTTTACTTGGTCTTGCCTTATTTTTATTTAAATAAAACGATCCCTAGTTTGTGCCTACATATATGAAATTAGTGTACATGCTATAATACGTATTCACACACCTATCCTTTCAACCCTCTTAAAAGTCATTTTTCTTCTCCCAACTGTTGTGTTTTTGGGTTTCATCTTCCTGATCATATATTCTTTTTGTCTGTTATGTATCCTCGGTTCTTACCAGGGAGGGTCTGTTAAATTTTAGAAGATTAGCGGATAATTACATAGAAAATCCTTAAGAACAACGCGACCAACGCGTCTCAAACGTTCATTGTTTGTTTGTCTTGTAGGTCTTCGTAGTTGATTCTACAATGGGTTAGATTCGAGTTGTCATAAGACGGTGATAGAGTTGTGGTCGGTGATCTAATTCAACAACAACAATCTCAAAAGAGATAAGTTTATTAATCTCTCCTTTGTTTTTGTTTTATGGATTCTTTTATTAATATATTGATTATTATTTATAGAGATAATTTATGCCTAATTTTACAACATAAACTACATGTTTTGGTACTCTCAGACCATGAACATTTAATTGTTGTTCATCCTTTGTATGTCCAATACCTTTCAATTTATTCACGCTAACACCATAAATCATGAAAGCCACTTTACTTCTTTATGCTCCATTAGATAAAAATTCTTGAAAATCATATTCATATTTTTCAGAGTCAAGTTTACAAATATAAGTTGATTGCAATTTTTGTAAAGCATAGATTTTAGACTTCAACTTTTCACTGTTAACATTCAAAGTAAGTTCTTTGTCATGCAAGTTTTTATATTGCTTTTCTAGAATTTAAACTTTTTGGACTTACTTTGAACATTGTTTAGTAAATCTTTTTGGGCATTGACTTATGTTGACCTTGGAGCTTTCTGTTGAACTCATAAAGTTTGTCTTTCATAGAGGGTTGTTTTTCAGTCTTGAGTGTTGACCACAGATGAATAACTACGTATATTTTCCTACACACTCAAACAAATATTAGAGTATCAAATGATTTTCAAATACTTCATTATCATCAAAATGAAGGTGAGAAAAACAAATGAGAGTCTGAGTGTTTCATTATCATCAAATGATTTTTCTAAGCGTTTCATAAGTGAGAGTCTGAGTATAGTTCAGACTCTGAGTGCAAAATATAAAAAAAAACAAATATATATATATATATATATATATATATATATATATATATATATTAGGTGGTTGTTAACTTGCATCCACCTAAAAACACTAAGGTGCAAGTTAGCAAGCTACATCTATTAGCTATTTACCAAAAACTCATTTGTCATTATTCAAATCAATTTTAAATAGAAGGACAGTTTTGTAAATTTAGTTGATTAAAAAAAAAAAATTTGAAAAACGTTGTATCCATTTATTTTCCATTTACCTGTTGTGTTAAATTGCTCTAGTTTTTCATGGTTTTTTTCCCCTTCCTTAGAAAATATACTATTGATCCAAAAAAAACACGGCCAGTACAATAACAAAATGCAGTGATCAACAAAAAAATATTTAACGAAAAATAGATTAATGTCATTTTTCTTCTTTTTTAAGGTATTGAAGATTGTGTTTTTTTTTTCCGTAAAACCAAATAAAACATTTTTTTTATGTAAAACCAAAAAAACATTCATGCAAAACAAACTTTTAATGAAACAATATTTGTAATGATGAAAGTGGGTATAAATTAATGAAGGTTGTTAACTTGCACCTTAATAATACTTATAACAATGAGTGTAAATAATTAAGTAGGTGGTGGTTGCTAACTTGCACCTTAATAATTTTAGGTGGGTGTAGCTTGCTAACTTGCACCTTAGTGTTTTTTTTAAGACATAAAAATGGAATATATTAACAACGGCAGTGAGCCACTGCAACGTGAAATTATGTTAGTCAAATATTAGTCGAGTTAACTCAAAGGACTAAAATTAAAAAGAAATTTTTTAGAAGGAGGAATGCATGTGATTTTTCTTTAGATCGGATGAGAACCAAATTGGCTAATTTTTAGGGTTGAAAAATTTTATTTAAACTTTTTTTTATTGTTTGGTTTTTTTGCGTCATTGAGTTTTGGGTTTTTTCATCTTATTTGTTGGATTTTAATTGAATTAAGATGGCGATCAAATGATCATGATGAAGAAGTTGAAAATTTTAATATTTTTTAATTTTTACTTTATTTTAATAAAGTTTAATTAAAATAATGTAAATTGATGATTTGGACTTATCGTGTCAACATCATATCAGCCACATAAGTCTCTTCTAATAGAGATGGATGGAAAATGTTAACGGTTTAAATGGTGTAATGCTTAAAGGATCAATGCGATGTTAAAAATTGTAAAGAACAAATTTGTTATGAATCTTAGAGTATGTTTGGATGAGGGAATATTTGAAGGTAATGTAATATTTTTTAAAGTATTCAAATCTTTATGTAAATTCTATTGTTTAGATGATAATTTAGAGAATTTTTCTTAATGATCAAAATTTATGAAGTATTTTTTTCGAGTTAAATTTAGAGAATTGCAAATAACACCTAAAAGCAAAGAATCTCAAATTTCTTCTTTCACAAATTTTTCCAAATTTTGCATTCTAGTCCTCATATTTTTCAAAGGTTTCAAATTGAGTCCAACAAATTTTAAAAAAATTGTGAATTGATTTATGTTCTGGACTGGCCAGAAGGCCAATCCCATTATGACACGTGGACTAAGCACCCACGAGACTAAGGCGCGTCACATGAAGGAACACATCAATCTCGGTGCACGTCACCTCACTACAACACGCCTCCGTGTATCAAACATCATACATGTGTCCTTTAACCGTCTTCTAATCACACGCCGCATATCCTGGAGGCAGTTATTCTCACGCTCGCTTGTATAATGGTGAGTTAGCTTCACCTCCAAATCCAATGTATGATTCACTTTTTCCACTTTTTACACACTCTTTCTTAGTTCCAATACTGACTTGAGCGTTGGAGTGGAAACGTGCTTGCAGACACCTTTCGTTTCACTGCGAAGACTCATCGTCACCGTACCAGAGTACTTCCCACCACTGTTGCCTCCATCAGTTCCTCACCATATAGATCAATTCCTGTTTTTTTTTAATACAACTATAAAGTGACCCTCAATTTTTTAATAAATTACAATTAAACCTCTAAAAAATTCCAAAATTTGCAAATTGTCCCCCTATTTTTAAATTTTCATAGTTGACCTATGATTTCAAAATTCACTAAAGCAGCCCAAAAATAATAACAAATAAATTATTTACTATTCTATCTAAACAAAAACATTTAAAAATAAAGGTAATTCAATTGAATTATTTTCATAGTTTTCTTTTTTGACAAAGAAGAAAATAATATAGTTGTCACTCACTCCTTAGTATTGTCAATCTACCTGTCATTCGGTTTTTAGTCTTGTTGAAAAGACCTGTCATTCGCTTAGGTTTTCTTTAGTTATAGTATATGGTTTTCTACTTTGAAAAGATCCTTCTTGCTCTAGCTGTCATTCCTTCATATACTTTCCATGTTAATCTTACGATGTTCAGTTGTTGTTTCCATTAAATCATTTAATATATGAAGTTAATTATTTTTCTTATATTAATGATCTGAAGGAGTAATAATATTTTTTTTGGTTACAAGAAGGAGTAATAATATATACACAAACGAATTGTCTATGATTAAATTTAATTTAAAATTAGGGAAGCGATCAACTTTATGAAAAAATTGCTTGTAAAATTCAAAATTTAACTACTTTTACAGTTAACAGATTTATTAAAGCATCTAATAAGATGGATTTTTTAGATGAGTTTTTATTCATTAAAATTATGCTAATTTCTTAGGATAATAAAAAATTGATTTTATTGAAAATGCATGTTACATTTTTCCTTTAAGGTTCACTATTTTCCATATTCCCATATTTTTTGGTACAACTGTATTCCTGCATTTTAATCAAATAGGTATATAAAAGTTCCGTATGGTGCAACATATATAAAAATAATATTTAATAAGTTATCCAAAACTTGTTATAATAGTTATAAAGACGATTCGTTTGTTGAAGTAATCTTTTTATGTGTAGGCAAGAGGTGAGTGAGACCTATAATATGTAACCATATAATTAATATTAATAAGAAAAAGAATAGGTGTTAGATTTGCAACTTTCAAAATGAGTGACTGGATTGACCAAAAATGGGAGGAAAATGATTTATTTAAAGGCCAGTAACCACCAATATTCCGACAAAATTGTTGTGTATGATTGAGCTGATATGGATGGTGAGCCATCCTCATCACCGGCATATATAGGAAGTAAAGCACGTGATTCATCTACTTTGGCCAAAAACTTTGATTTGTCACAAACAAGTACTGGTCCTTTTGCCTCATGACGAGGGCACTATTTTATTTTTACTGTGCTTCAATTTGACTCTCAGGTGAGCTAGTAATTATGAAGAAAAAAAAAATACCAATTATTTTCTCTCTTTCTATTTTCTTATAAAATAAGGAACTTCACGAATATAAATGAGAAGGTTGGTGATGAAGATAAAAATCTTGAAAAATCGGGATTAAACTATTTTATTTCTCTTATACTTTTGTTTTTATGTGTTTTAAGTATATGTCAAATATTTGATTTGGCTGGTGTGCTAGGTCATAGTGTTTTTGAAAAGATTATATGTTGCAAAAAATATAATCGTTTCCATGGTTGAGATGGGAGAATAGTCGTTTTGGTCATTGACTTTGCACCTCGTTATCACATGGTTCTTGATTCAAGATGGTCATTGACTTTGCACCTCGTTATCACAATGGTCCTTGATTCAAGATAAAATACAAAATAGTCATTGGATGTGTACATCCGTTATCAGTTTGATCATTGACGTTAAAAACTTCTATTAACTGATGAGGTGACAATTGATTTGGGTTGACAAGATGAATGTTGTGGAATAAGGATCAAATTGAATGTAACCAAAATGGGAAAACAATCATTTTGGTCTCTGAATGTGTAGATCGCCGTCATATTGGTCCCTGACTCAAGATGGTGTGACGTGACATTAGTTACTAAATTTGAAATAAGATGATCTTCAACATCTTCATCTTCTTCATCATCTTCCACAATATCACATTCATGAACCTTCATAAAAAAACGAAAAATTCATTAACAACAATTGTCATTTTCTTCATCATCTTAATAACAACAACATCAATCGAAGGTTGTTTTCTTCCTTTTCTATGTCACTAGTGGTGTCATACTAACATAAGTTTATAAGATTCATATCCACATGGATTGTTTCAACTTCTACTAGATAATATCATTATTATTAAGGATGTTTGTAAAACGGGGGGTGTACTGAGGCAATTGGTATGGTTTGTAAGTTAAAATAAGAGTAATTATAAAATTGGAAATATAGGAAATATGATTAGGTCTTTCGAATCATACGTTCACCAAGAATTGGTAATATGAACCTACACCTTTTAATTGTTCATCTAGTTTACAATAATTAACAATATAGCACAGGTCAATCCCTTGACTCATAACACTATTTTCTAATTATCATCCCCTAATCCCTTATGTGAACTCATAATTATTAAAGGTTTGATTGCCCGTTAATTAGAAATCACAACTTAACAACGTTTTACCCCTAGATTGTTCATTAAGTTGAACAATATAATTAGGTCTAAGTCATAAGTTGTGGTCAGTAGTCATATGGTCTTTAAGATCAAGTTATATTTGGTCAGAATCATAAAAGTATTACGCACAAATTATACTGAATAAACTAGAATTGCAATCATAACTGATGTAAAGTTTACAGGTTACATGACAAAAAGCTAGAAGAGAATCGTCTAAGACCTAACCAATTGAAACTTAGCTACTCATAGTTAATGCACAAATAACTATATTAAAAGAAGACAACATTACATGAATTTGGGACTGACTATGAGTTGGATGGCAAGCCACCAAGAAATCTGCAATCATCGGCTCCAAATGTGTCTTCAATCTCCCAAAAATTAGAACCCCTTGAATAAAAACATGTTTGGCTTTTATAGATTCACTTTTTTGTAACCGAAAAATAGTGCCCCGATTTTTAGAAATAGTGGCCTGATTTTTTTATTGAATTAAAAAGCTCAAAATTTCCTCAAAATCGTGGCCCGATTTTTGGTTTTTTTATCTTGTACTATTTATCTTTTTCAACTTTCAGTTGTCTAAATCTGCTAAAAACTAAACTAAAACAAATAAAAACTAAATGGAAAACATCATATCACAACATATCATCGGTACACATCCAGAGACTATTTTGTATTTTATCTTGAGTCATGGACCATTGTGATACCGAGGTGCAAAGTTAGGGACCAAAATTATCATTTACTCAAATTAATGATGAATTTCAGAATTAAAAAGATAAAATAAAATTTATCTCTAATTTTTACGTCACTATATTTTTTCTTTTTTAATATTTTTAGTTATTAAGGTGGAAAAGATGCATAAAGTACACGATAAGATTGGAAATAGTGCATTTTGATTTACACATATGTAGGGGCAGCCCAAAACATAAAGTGAGACAAACAATTGCTTGGTTCACAACAATTTATCATACAGTTCCACAAATTTTATGACTTCGTCTTCTTCTTTACCCCTAATATAAACTATACATAATGTCCCTTTTCTATAATTTGTTCGTAGATTTTCAGTTTTAGGGCTCACCTAGGGCCACCAATATAATCAAACCAATTTAAATATATTTCGAAATTCAAATCTCACAACTAGAAAATTCAGATTTAGCGACGGTCGGAATCCGTCGCAAAAAGGCAATATTCCGTCACAAACATATTTCTGACGGATTTTGCGACGAAACAAAAATCAGTCGTAATAATGAGGGTCGGAAAAATTTAGCGAGGGAAAATCAAATCCGTCACTCTTTGCGAGGGAATGCATTCGGTCACAAACTACTAAAATCCGTCGCTAAAGTTTTCTTAATATGGATATTTGAAACCCAGTTTTCCGTCACAAATTACCGACTTAAAAAATAACCGTCACAAATTTCTGAGGGAAAAAACCTTTGCAAATTTTCTGAGAGAATGCTTCCGTCGCAAATATTCTGGGAATTTTGTTAGCGTCCCTTTGAAGACCGACGCTAGTGTGTTTACAGATGAAAAAGCAATATTTCCGTCACAAATAGCAATATTTTTTTTTTTGCCTTAAAATTAGTTTTGGAAATTTCTCAATTATTTCTCAAAACACTTTTGGAATACAAGACAAATTGAACCACAAATATCAAAACTTTTAGAAAAAAACAAAATACGATAAAAATCACATTAATATTTCATAAAAAAAACCTATTTGATTGCGTTCACAAGAATCATACTGCTTATCTTTTGCATCAAAATATATTGAAATAATTACTAAATAGTATTATAACATTTACTTGAAACTAAAAGTTATAATCAAATTATCAAAATAATATGATAAATAATCAAGTACTTGGACACACATGTTGATGTTAACTCGAAGGAGGAGGTCGATATGGAGGTAGATGTGAATGGCCTTGTGAAAAAAACTCCATGAATTTCTGGAACTGCTCTCTCAAACTAAACGTGATTCCTCCTATGATGCACGGATCAATTCCTCATTAGTCTTCAACCGCCCATTGTTCCATGTTTTCAGCCGACATTTTAGATATTGCAGTCCCCATATTCTCATATTCAGATGGTGAGATGCCGTCAAATGATCTGGATGAAGAAGGCTTGTATTTTCCTGCCTCTGCTTCCAAACCATATGTGTCCTTTCTTGTTGACTCCTCCAACTACGTCTAAGAAGATGAAGTTGTCTGACTGATGGTTATTAGACACATCATCCCCCTCTGTTTGCTGTGAGTTCCTTTCAAAAATCCGTCTTTCATATTCATCCTACAAAATTAGAGTTCGTCTTAATTCTTACGTACAAAATATGAAATTAAATTAATCAGTGTATTCAATATATAAAAATTTAGTTTTATTATGTCCTATTGCTGCCAAATTTGTCCATTTTTTTCTTATTCTTTTTTACTATGCATTTTAAAGTAAATAAATATTGGCCATTAGGTTAGGCTTATCAACAACAATGGTACATTTTTATGAAATAGCCTCCTATAAGTCATATGTTTCTGATTTGAAGGATGTGCTTAGATTGACACTAATGAAACTTCTAGCTTACTACTTATTGAGTCCACCTTATCTAAAGATAACATCAACTGACAATTCCAAATATAAAATGGACCGAGTTACAAATCTAACATCGAGAAGGTTGAACGTAATTTGGAGGAAGAGAAGGACAATACCTGAAACTCCTTTATACCACAAGTTGCCCAAGTCCCTTGAAACAAACGTTTCATAATCTTTGTAATGTCACGTGGGGGTTGAACAGCAGGCTCAAACCTATAAAAACAATATTAAACAAGCAGTAAAATACAAGCATACAAGTTATTATAGAATTAAACGGAAAACTTATAAAAAAAATCTTACGTTTACTGTGGTCCCGGACAAATCCATATACGCCCATCAATAGGATCTGTAATCCCAGCTATCGGATACGAATCATCACATGATGATGCATGTGAATCACCACCAGATACAATACCAGATGGTAAATATGGAAGAACGTGACAAAGTAGTTTTATGCTTACCTCTCCCTTTTCCCCAAAACTTTCTGATGCCTATACCAACACCTCTTCCACTGCCCCTTGGTGTTATCATTGTCTTCCATCTATATACATATAAAACTAAGTAATTAACTATTGTACATAAAAAAGTTAAAAGAAGTTTAAAGGCACACAAAATTAAACATGGGCATAAACAAGTTTAAAGGCACACAAAATTAAAACATAAACACAAATAGCATTTTCCATTGTTCAAAAAGATTTAACATAAGAATTCATAAATGACTAGTTTGAATATGTATATTCATCATCATCTTCTTATTATTACTATTCTTCTTCTTCTTCTTACACGACACTACAATATTAGTCATGGACAATATATCGCTTGATAATTTAATATCAAGTGTTAAGAACTAACGGGAAACTAAGATTTTGCTTATGTCTCCTTATAAAGACTATTTACGGAAAGGCCGAATAAATTGGTCTATCTGTAAAACTAATCATGGACAGGGTTCCACGTCAAAGAACATAACCTCAAGCATAGTAAAAATGCTATGAAACCTTGAGTACATGGGGAATACCTCGAGCCCAAGACCACTTGTTCTCCCTAATTACTCATTAAAAACAAAAACAAAACCAAAATAATCTATCCAAAATCTGTTCTCCCTAATTACTAATTAAAAAAAATTAACCATCCAAATTTCATACAGTAGTTTGAAGCAAACAACATAAAGAAGGGGATTCAAGTAAAAGACAGACCATAAAATCTTAACGGCCTAAAACATATAAATCTATAAAAACAACCCAAATCACCAACAAATTGACAAAATCCCAAAAAGAAAAGTCAAAACCTTAACAGATAGGCGTTCAAATTGCACATACCCAATTCAGTTAGCACAGTTTACAGCATAAAAACAAGAGAATAAAAACAAGAGAAGGAGAAAAAAAATAGTTTTGAACAAGTTTTGCAGCACCAAAGTGAGATGAGATAAGTGAGCAACGGGCTGAGCGAACTGAAGGATTTAGGAACCTGTTTGCGGCAGCAAAGTAAGATTAGCGATAAGCTGATCGAAGTGAACCGATGAGTGAAGGTTTTGGGAATTATATCGTTGTAGTGAAGATTTAGGGCAGATGAATTTAGGAATTAGAGAGGGGAAATTAGATTAGGAACCGATTAGGGGACCTGTTTGGGAGTTAGACTGATGAAGGATGAAAGGATTTTAGTATTTGTTCCAAACCTGATGAGCGATTGAGGAATGATGAGTGATTGCTGATTGATGGGTGAATGAGGAAAAATATGAGTTTTTGTTATATATAAGTTTTGTTATGTATCTGTTTGTTATTTATTTTGAACGATGTGAGGGAGAAATTGAGTTTTGTTATTTAATAATAATAATAATAATAATAATAATAATAATAATAATAATAATAATAATAATCTATCACAGTATGTAATTGGGAGCAACAATGTTCTATTGTTTGTGCTATTGAAAAGATAAAAAAAAATTATTATACATTTTTTGATAAATAATTTTATTATATTTGTTATATTATTGTTAAAAGATTAACGTAATTTGTTACCTATAATAATGATATAAAAGTGATTATTGTGCTTTAAAAAGAGATTTTTTTTTTATGGAAAAATGGATAACAAACGAGGAGTTCAGTTAATAGGTAACAAGTTAAATTTACAAATTTCACTAAAAAAAAAACAAAATACTCATCACTACTGATCTCAGAAACTTACCCGGTGCCACAATTCAACAAGGCAGGACCTCCACCTCGACCGCCTCTAGGCCTGGAACACCCCAAACAAAAAAGTAAATAAGTGATTGAAGATTTCAACAGAATTGGAACCATTAGAGGTAAAATATATCTGACACTTGTTGCCTATTTTGATCTAGTAGTTTAGATATGAACATCAATTTACTCAACAATTTAACCTTTTGAGATAGTTGGTCTTATGCATTGTCCACGCTTTAGGCCCACAACCTTAGGCTTTTATGAGATAATCAGTTTTATAACATGAACCAAAACAAGAGGTGGGCAACAAAAAGCCATTGGTTTCTTGAAGAATGCCTTTTTGCGTATCTTTCGAAATTATATGACCAAACAAAGTCACTGGTCAGTAGGCACTATCATTTCGACATCAATATAGCTTAATGCATGAGAAAGAGAGGTGTTGTGGTTCCCATATTAGCTAAGGAATACCCACATTACAAGATTTTAGCATATATAAATCAAGAATAAATGAGATAATACAGAAAAGGGAAAACATTACCAGCCCCCCAAAGTATGCATGGAAGACATCCACAACATCATCTGGTCTATCTGAAATCCCACCATTTTTTGTGTCCTAACAATTTCAACGTACACAATATTTCAGAAATACTAACCTGATAACAGTTAATACCACAAAAGAAGAAGAAAAAAACATGTTGACTTGTATACATAAATTCCACCAAATAACCTGACAATGCAAGATAAATTTTATAAGCTTCTCCTTACTGATCCAATGAACCCTGTCAATCATTATCAGGCTAGAAAGAACCCACCATGAGTAGCATACCTGACAAGATCTAAAGCTGGTAAGAGAAACTGAGAAAAACAATAAGATCATCTACATTAATAGATATAAACTTGAAAAGATGTACTCACATAAGGGAGTTTCTCTGGACGCCCATTCAGACCTCCAGATTTAACTTGTTGCGCACATAACCACCAACCAAGTAGGTCCTTGTCAACAAGATCTAGTGACCCTGCTATAGCAAGGGCCCCACACAACAGAAAACTGAAAATAGAAAACGCAATATCTCACAAGGATTATTCAAGTCTACAACTCATAGCATTCTTTTATTTAGAATTCATAAGATGGAAAAATCAAAGCACATGTTGACTCACTAAGCAATGCATTCACCTACTAAAATTTGTTTTATTATATGCATTCCTTGAGTGAACTAGCAATATAACACAACATAGAATATATCAATAACGTCTGCGAGTCATTCCAGTAGTTTTAACCATCATTATTCAGTCCAATATTTTATATTTTAAGGGATAAGGTAAGGTCACTATCATTATTTGTTAGTATCAAGTAAGCTTTGAAGGGTTGTTCTTCCTTATTAATCATAAACATTGGAATGTGTGAACGAAAGCCATGAAAGTTGTTTAGGAATTAGTAGATTGAAGCAATGAGAAAAGAGGCACAAAACAAAACACATAATAACATTTTAAAACAACATGATTTAAGGCACTTTCTTCTTATTATAATTAATAAATTCCTTTATTTTCCTCAATGAATGGACCACATTTGTCAAAGTTATTCATTACTTGTGGTTGCGACTTCCAAATCAAATCAACAAAAACAATTTTTAATTAAACATTTTAGAAATAGTATATATATTAATTCAATGCATGAAAGATAAAAGGGTTTAGCAAAGAAATAAACCCCACAAAACACAACAATATTTGGATTAGTCTAGAACGTTAAACAACTTTACGAGACAAAAAGAAACCATTCTGTCTAAAAAGAAACCAAGTAAACAATTGTTTTTTCAAAGGAATCAAACAATGATATATGGTAATTTCTTCACGCTATAACTAGAAAATGCTAGAAATTAACACACAAATTGCAGGCTAACCTGGTAAGGCAATAAAAGCATATGAATGCTTAGCCATCTCAGCTTTCCTTTGATGCATATCATCAACAACCTTAACTTCACCTACTGTTTCACCAGTTAGCTGCAAAATGGCAATAAAGCAAAGACGTAAACAACAATTTATAGGCAAAATCTGATAATAAGGAAAGTAGATTTTTTTAAATAAAAAAAGAAAAGAAATTGTTTTTATAAATTATTTACCGGTATTTCTGGTTCTAAATATAAGAGAAAATCAGGTCAACAAAAGTTGATGCATCCAATTCAATTTGAACCAGATACATTAACTTTTGAGCGAGTAATTAGTACACTTTATTAAGAGAAGGTAAAAGGGGTTAAGTGAGTGTCTTGGTAATAACTCTGCAACAACGGACAATAAAATGACAAAGATAGTGTTAATTAATGAGTAAAAGAGGTTAACAAAAGCATGGTAGTTACTCATTGACCAAGTGTTAATTTTTTGTTCAAGCATGGTAGTTACTCCCAAATACAACTTTGGGGGAAAAAGAGATTTTTTTTGAGATAAAAAAAATGATGATGAAAAGAGAAAAAAAAAAGTGTTATATACCCAATGACATGGCGACTGCCATCTTGAACAGCTTGAGAAACTAAACCCATGAGACCAATGCTTCCTCCTCAATACACAAGATCAATGTTCCTTGAAACCTTAACACGACAAACAACATCATTAGTATAAAATAATACTATGAAACAACAAAACCAAATAATGGTGGTGACTAGAATAAAAAACCATAACATTTGCAACTATTGAAACTTATAAGTAAGAAAACGAATAAATTGCATATCCCTTGCATCATTGGCTTTTTAGTTTTTCCTACTAAAATCACCTGTGCAGGATGCTGAGACATATTAAAAGCACTAGGGTCCCCACTATTTGAGCTGTCAGAAGAGAAAACATCAGCTGGTTTACCCGCAATTAGAAGGCATAATGTGCGCAGAGGAGACTCTGCAACCAGTTGACGAAGTGCCATTTGCTTCACTGTATCAACATAAAACTGCAGTGCAAACATGTACCAAATTCAATCCCCCAGTAAAGGCATGATGAAAAAGGACTGTAAGACATATAAGAGACTGTCTAACTAAGTATAGTCTTCAACACTGAAAAATGTGGCAGCATATACCTTTTCACCAAGCTGCAAAGCAAGAACAAGTACAGGTCCCACAATTGACCTTGTGCATATTGCAAAGCTTCCTTCTTTTTGCAAGAAACAAGAAGATTTTGTTCCTCAGAAGTCGTTGCCTGGCTCAAAATAAAAACGGGTAAGGATACAAAATACACCCGCATTTGTGTTTTGTTTTTCTATATAAACTAATGTACAAAGATTCAAAATTTGGATCTCTAATTTGATGATACATGTGTGACAAACAGGGAAAAAAATAAGATAGAAACAATGGGAAAAAAATTGATAAAAAATAAGCATATTCCTCTTCTGATAGCAAAAATCAGAACAGATAGCATATTGTACAAAAGGGTCAGCATAACAGATAGCAAAAATCAATCAGAACTTACAAGACTATAACGTTTCTATCTGAACATTCAACTCCAAACATTGTCACAACTCACAAGGGTCAATAGAAACTTCATCATCAACTTAATTTGACGACAAAGAACCAAAAGGGTCACTAATTATTCTCTGCTTCGAAACTCATAGCCAGGACATCTAATGAATTTGTAATACAATTGATAGTGCACCACCCATTATGCATGGATTAAGTTCTTAGGAGGTGGATGTCACAATACAGACACAACTTAGAAAAACGGAAGATGACAATTACTGCTATAATTTCCTCAAAACTTCGCCTCTATGATTTAAAAAAAAACCCTTTCCCTAAGTAATAGAGTTCTATCATTCCCCTTTACCCAAGGTCAAAACCAAGAAAAACACAAGCAAGGACCATTTCAGTACACAATTGTTCATATTTTCTATTGTTAAGCTAGTGTCATGAATCAAGTTATCAACAATCTCATAATCCTAAGCTATTACTAAGTGAGGATACTTGAATGAAGTTATATGGACGTCTCTGACACTCCCTCTCACATGAGTTACTTGGGTTTGAAATGTTGCTAATGTACAGCTCTCCCTATCTAGTGCTGAAATTCAATTTCTCATAAAATGGAGACTTAAAATCAAACTACATTTCTTATTGAAAGAAGCTATGTGGTACCATGTCATGAACTAACTATCCTAAAAGAACTAATAGGTGAAGGCGTATGAATGATACTTTTGACAGCTCAATAGCCAATACCAAATAGAAACTAAGTCTATAGGCTTCTCTCATTATCTGAGAAGTTATGCTAACTCTCTTTTTACTATAGTCAAAAATACCTTCATTTAATTGAAATAATAACAATTTTCCAACCTATTTTATTGAGAGCAGATTCTTCATGAATAGGATATAGAATTAAACGAAACATAATGAAAACACTATGTAACATATCATTATTTGAGAAGTGCTATATCTTCGAATAATTTATGTTAGCGCAATGTGAACTTCAATTCACAAAAAAATGATTTTTAAAGTAAATATGTATTTAAGAGTACTGATCAGGGACATGATAAACTAAACAAATGATCGGGTAGATAAAATTAATATTCTCAAAGTAATAATTTGATATAACAACAAAAACTACAGATATCCTTTCTTTATTTCGGAGTAGTGAAGATTATTAGAACTGCCATCATTAGAATGAGCGATAAAATGAGCTACAGGAACAAAGTACACTATAATATTCTCCCACTCATGGAAGTAAGGAAACTCTTTCTTTACAAAAAGATCTTTTAGTGCATTAATTTTTATTTTAGTGCATTAATTTTTATTTTAGTGCATTATTTAATACAAATATAATATCATAGTTTGTTTGAGCTGATAGCTATAAGTAGCAGAGAAGTAAATATATACAGAGCTTCATCTGATTTAATTTGAATTTTTATGATAAAAGGACTTCTTATTATGATCATCAGGTCACTGGAAATCCATCCTAACTCAACTCATTTCAGAATACTTATCAGTATCACTAAGATGGTTAGGAGTCACTCCACTCCATTTACAAACTGACAAGATTTCTATCTGAAATTTACAAGTCAGAACAGGCCATGACCTTGACTGGCAATTTAGCCAAGAAATATAAATCTATTTATGAACTGCCACAGTTCCGGAATCAAGACAACTACGATACCTGCTTTCTCATCCATTTTTTAACAGAAACACCATCTTGAGCCTCAACAAACGCCTGCCCACCAAGCATGGCTGGAAGAAGTCCAATTGCAAATTTGATTTTCTCCGGCCACGTCAGCATCTCATTATTCCTCAAGGTTGCCCATATTCCTGTTATCACATTCACAACATGCAACTTGTAAACATTTGTTCACATTAAGTAAGAAAATGAGTTGGTTCTTTTAAAAAGAGAAAAGTATATACCAGCCATGCAAACCAGATTAGTGTCACAAGTGCTTCTGTTAATAGATAAACTCAAATTAGTTGACAAAACTAGGACAGGTCCACCGAATATTTACAAGATTCTCCACAAAAGCAAATAGTACACAAACAAGAGGATCATTAACACGATAAAAAGTTAAAAAAGAAAATCATATGACCATTCTCTGAATCATCTCATCTTCTTCTTGATTTCAGCACTTAATTAGTGCACACAAATATTAGAAAAATCTGTAATGCAGTATCAACAACTGATTAACAAATCTAAAGTGGATATTGCAGATATATCATAACAAATTATGAGCTTGTTTTTTGATTTACACTTTACTTACAAGGAGTTGAATATGTTATTAACATTTGACTCTCTCATTCTTGATGAAGATATCTTACTATTTCATCCTCTAAATTGAAAATTTCACTTTAAAGTAGCTAAAACCACACGGATGATAGTTTTATATCATTGACTAAAATGAATTAGCCCCAAATTATATGAAAATCAAGATAGTAAACAATGAAAAAGCAACTTTTAGAGTCATTTAAGTTTAAAAAAAAAACATCATTCTTTGTTTCAAAATCTTCGTATTATTGCAAAAAAATAAATTTTCACCACAAATGAATAATTCAGAAAGAGAGAAAAAAAATACCTTGAGAGCAGGGGATTGACCACGAATAATGTTGCAAAAGACACAATTCTGATTATCATCGGAATCAGAACCAGCTGAACAAAGCGAAGCGGAGAGTGGATCTGAAGAAGCTAAACAGGTCGGGTTGAGATGGGAGGACAAAATGGTAACAATCCTCAACTGAATCATTAACAGCAAGGTTTTGAGAGTTAACATGTATCGGTGAAAGGGTTTTGTGAGACTTCAAGGATGAAGATGGTGGTGGAATGGAAGGGTTTGTTTTCAGGGGAGAAGAGAGTTTACATGTTGCAGAGAAGTAAAGAGTTGGAAATTCTTCATTTTGGGACTCTGTTGAAATCATTGGTAATGAAGCATGATTTGGAATGAAGAAGAGTTGAAGAGTACGGATCTGTGTGGACTGAGGGTTTCACGCGTTTGTCTGGAAGGAAATGGAGGGCTTTTAACAAAAAATATGTGATAACAT
>Ga0099826_10000514_pt1 | contig 18987 bp, 10 predicted proteins | sample Mtrugardesep15_FD_76830 | JGI IMG/M metagenome (GOLD analysis project Ga0099826, IMG submission 76830) | Root nodule microbial communities of legume samples collected from California, USA - M. trunc garden sep15 | ecosystem: Host-associated > Plants > Roots > Nodule | place: USA: California... | reverse complement strand
CCTAAATTTAGATACCTTCCATTGTTTTTTTTTTTTTTTTGCAGAATATGTTGATACAATGATACCCTCCAAATTAACGAGAAGATTGATATTTACAGCTATGGAGTGGTGTTAATGAAAATTTTAAGTGAAAGCGTGTGGCAGATCAAAAATTTGATGAAGGGGAAAACATTGTGGATTGGGTTAAGTCCAAAATGAAGAGCAAAGATGGAACTGAAGGTATATTGTATAAGAATGAAGGGGTAGAGTGTAGTTCATTGAGAGAATAAATGGTACAAATGCTTAAAATTGCATTGCTTTGCACAAGCAGAAATTCAGCTGAAAGACCTTCAATGAGAAAATTTGTGTCATTGCTTGAAGGGATTAAATCAATGGAGAAATTACCTGATATTTATAGTTTTCTTGTTGGTGAAGATAGTACTAACAAATATTTTGATGCTTGTATTAGTGTAACTAAGACCCCAATTTTGGGGGTGGACACATTTTAATTTTAATTAAAAATTATTTTGTAAAAGCTGTATATTCGTTAAAAAAAATTATATACAAAATTCACACATAATCATGTCTGTTATGAGAACTTCTGCAGAATTTATTTAGAAATGATAACTATAACTTGTTTATATCTCACATATAGTTTGTTCAAATGTGAATTATGAGTGACACGAGAGAATTATGAATTTGATGCCATATTATGTGCGAGTATGTGCGGGTGCATGCTTCCGTGCATGCGAGTGTGTGTTTTGATTATTTAAAAGTAGGGACTAAAAATAGTTTTAGAAAATATTTGAAAGACTAAAAATTATAAAAAAAAATAAATTTGGCTGTGGTGTTCTGTTTTCTCTATTTTCTTTCTATAAGCGTATGTGCATGTGCATACGTGGTTGCGTGCGTGCGAGCTTGTTTGTCTTGATTATTTAATACATATAAGCTTCAATATAAAATATTTGCAATAAATTAATCATGAGTTTTTTAATACAAATCTGATCATGTAAAATATAATATTGGCCAAGATAAATTAAGATCACATAATATTGGTATCTTCTCTCTTCTCAAACCCTAACCTTCTATCATAATTGAATAAGTGATTTCACATATTTTCTGTTTTCTTTTGTTTGTTTTTATTTTGTGATTTCGTCGTCTCTGAACGACTTTGTTTGTTTTGATTTCTCATTTTTGTGCAGTGTGTTTTTGATTTCTCGTCTTAATGCGGTGTTTGTTTGATTCAGGTTGAAAGATTAGCTTTGAGAAAGTGCAGATTCGATCAATGCCAATGACTTTGACGCCGTCAACGTTGCAGATCCGGAGACATGAGTATTTTAGAGACTTGAATATAGTCATATTAGTCATATTTGTAGGCATAGATACTTTGTCGTTTTATGCTATTAACATAGATGTTGTGAGTTTGTTCACAGATTCATCATTTTCGTTTTTAACGAATTTGAATTTGTATTGTATCGATGTACTCTATCAATTTGAATGAATAAACATCATTTCCTTTTGTAAAAAAATAAATAAATTAAGATCACGTTAATATTGAGTATAAATATTGATATTCTCACATCAATTAACATTATTAATCACATACAAACTGATTTGATTTGTTTCCTTGTAAATCTTGTGAATTAACTTCCAGACTACAATTTCTATTTTGTGTGCCAGAAACATTAAGTAATCTTTCAATTCACTAAAAAAAAAATTTGAACTACTTTCAATTCACTAAATTGTATAGTTTAATACGTGACTTATGAAACTAAAGTATACAAAAAAAAATTGTTTGCAGACAAAACATTTATATAGCTGTTTTTTTTTAGGGAAAACATTTATATAGCTTGTAAGAGGAAATCAACTGAAGGTTTATAATCCATACTCTACATGGCAGCACTCTTCGGTGCAATGTGTTCATTTTTTAAGCTTGTGAAAAGACGGATAAAACTTTTTTTTACGTTACTTAGAGCACCTTTAATGGTGAATTCTACTCATTGTTATTTTGTGAGTCTCATTATACCAAATCATCTTGAAGCAACTCTTTTATTTTTTACTCTAATGGTAATCTATAAAATATTCATGTTAGGTCACACAAATTTACCTCACACATTAATACTTCCTCAAAAAAATCTAGGGTAAAATGTAAATATTGTTAGGATGTTAGATTTTATTTTTTTTTACAAAATTGTTAGAAAGTAAGTTGTCACCACAACGTCTCTAGTCTCTACACACTAATTATTTAATTTTCATAGAAAATTACAAAATTTTACGAGTACTCTAGATTTCATGAATTATATATCCATGAACAACACTATTTTTAAAATTGTTCTTATGTAGATGTCAACATTGAGGATGATTGTGTTGGTGAACTTTGTGGGATTTTATGCGATTGTCGTGTTAATTCACGTCCTATCAAAAGGAAGTCAAGGACATCTTAAGCTTCTTGGATGGATTTATGTAGTTTTCGCTACTAGTGTTTTTGCAGCCCCTTGAAGTATTATTGTGAGTGAATCTTAATATTCATAATAATGACATGCTAGAATTAAATTACTTGACAAAAAAAAATTAAATTTTTAATTATCAGTTACGCTTAATGAAACCATCATATATAAACTAATTATCCAAGCATGATTTTATTCGGCTTGTAGAGGGTTGTTATTTGCACCAAAAGTGCAGAGTTCATTCCTTTTCCTCTTCTACTTCTCCTCCTCATAAGCCAGATTATGTAGCTCTTATATGGTATTTCTCTCATAGATATCCATGTCGTTGTAAATTATCATCATTCATCTATCTATTAACAACTATTCATTGCAAAAAATTGTATTAAAGGAAATTGGAAATGTGGTAAATGAAATCAATACTAAATTTGGCATTTCTCGAAATTAGAATAGAGACGAATTTCACATTTCTTTTATTTGAACTTTTTTTTAGTATAGTGTAGCCACTAAGAAAAAAGTCTTAATCTATTGACGCATGATTTAATAGAACTCACGTTTCTTTTATGTCTGCATTTGTATTTCCGATAGTTTAATTTTTCTTTATTTTTTTTTATACACAATAAACCCTTATGATTTTTATGGATAGATCTTAAAGATTATAGGGTTAATATTTAAAAATCGTTTGGCTGAAACTCTATGAAATGTACAAAAACAACAAACTTGTACATGATGAGAAGCTACTAGAACACAAAGAGGATGCATCAACAATAAAATTGAAGACGTAATAGTTACAACTAATACAACAAAATATGAAAATAAACTAGAAGTGAATTTTGATGTTGAGACTATGAAGAATACGGAAGAGATAAAGATCGAAAACAAGAAGAGAATAACTAGGACCAAGGGTAGTGTTTCTTCCTTTTCCTCTTTTATTTCTCCTCCTCGTGAGCACGATTATGTGGTTCTCTTATGCAACTGTAGACCATCAAGATTCTTTTATAAAGAAGAAGAAAGGAAAAAATAAATATTCGTTGTTGGTGCATTGTTAGATTCGAAAGACATGCATAATCTAATGATTGTTTTTCGACAAAAAATCATGTTTCCAAATGAAACAAAGACGCTCCACCGTTTTTGGTTTTTGTTTTTGTTGCCACAACTTCTATCGGACAACTATGTTAAAATATTTCAATTTAAAACAATTTTTATTTTAAACAAGAGAATCATTTATAAATTGACGTCATTATAGTTATAACTCATTTCAACTCTTTTGGTTTGACTTTTTCTCTTTTTAAAATTACCCTCAACTTTCAATATAAATAACACATATAATAAAAATAATAAAAATATTTTTTTATATTAAAATAAAAGTGTAATAAAAACTTGTAAAAAAAAGTGTAATAAAAACTATATATATATATATATATATATTTCCTTTATCATTTAAAAAGTAATAAATTATATGAGTATATTTATACTTATCTTTTCACTATTTCAATTACATCATCAAACAACTTTATCAATAATAAAAGATTGTTGTTTGTATCATTAATAAAAATAGGAATTTAGATTAATATTTTTTTGTTATATTATTGGTGTCATTGTAATAAATAATCATGATTAGTTTCGATTGTTATAATTTGAAAACAACAAACATTTATATTTTTGTTTTAATCAAAATCAAATGTTAGCGCAATAAAAAACCAAAAACACATACAATTGTTTGTCATTTTTAAATTTTAATACAATAATTAAAATTACAAATGAATCATTTTAAAAACATTATTCTATCAAAATAATTAAAATATTATTCTCTAAATGTATTGTCACCCGATTAATAATTATTCAAATAATTACAGAATACATACATGCAAAATAATCAAATACTAACAACATCATTATCTTAAAAGTATACATAAACTACATTCTTTTTTTCTCCATTAGTTCTCTCCACCGAACACATAACCGCATGTAAAATACTACTCCTTCTATTTTAAAATACATGTTTATTTTAAAACAAAATTATTATCTAAAATTGACATGTATTTTCAAACGGTCAGAGTAGATTATAACTATTGAAAGAAAATTACTAATTCAAACGTAGTCGTGAATGAATTTAATATTTCCGGCAATAAAAAGGGACTTAATTTTGGTGGTTGACATAATGAGCACTCACGGGCCCCCTCCCTGAGATGTGATCTCTATCACACTAAATACAAACTGTATATTTGATAGATCCCTCCTCTCTTCCCATTCCCACTTATAATAATTACCTAATTTTTTCAAAGGGGACAGGGAATTAAAGGAGACTTATTTTAGCATCATTTATTTTCTTGAATGGTAGCTGCAATGAACTTTTCATCCCGTGCTAATACTCAATGCTTGTACAGTTCTATATTAATGAATGTACACAAAAAGGAAAATGATAGAAGCATATATCATCTCATAATGTCTAAAAAGAAAGAAATATAAAGCAAAAAGAGAAAACATTGTTGGGTCTGGAACTTTATATCCTCTCCTCCTCAGTCCCCACATGTTTCCTATCTAATATATCTATCATCAAAAAAATTGTAAGCACAATATTCCTGTTCTCATCGTCACCTTTCATCTATAGATCCATTCATCACGTGCCACATGAAAGTGATCATACCTATAATATGTGATGTGTATATACACAAGTCCAAAAGAATCACTACCAAAAAACACTCTTCAAACACATACCACAGATGAAACTGAGAGTGGATAGAGATAGGTATTAGCATACTGGAAAGAAACAGTGCCACCATTGACTAATGGTCTACCATCATTGACAAGGCAGTCATTGTAATGGAGGCGTTTGAAGAGCTTAGGGTTGATGAGACGTGCTGAGCTGAACCAGCCACATCGAAGATGAATAGCAGAAATGTCACATCCACTTACACACATGTTCATGATTTCAACTGTGTATGTAGGTATACCACTTGGGAGTGGTGCTGTTGAGCCTTGATTGATAACAATATCAGATTTGCTGCACTTTTTGTCACCCCATATTCGGTTTGGTTCCAACCTCTCAGTTGCTGCACAATTGGTTTTGCATAAAATATTCATTCAATAAATACCCTTTCCATCAAAATCAAGATACTACTACAATAAACTACACCTTTGTGGAGTATTTAATTTTTTAAGTAACAAAACTATTGCTAATGTTCTAGTAGTGGAGTGCATCAATGAACAACATAAACAACCCATTTATGTACCAAAACAAGGATACACACTGTGACAAAACACTACTAATAAATAAAGTTTTCACACAAATAAGAACAAAATCAATATACTTTGAATATACTTTTTTTAAAGCAGCACACAACTACTACTGCTCATGTGCTAGTGCAAGTCATCAATGAACAGAAACAACCCTTTTACCAATATTGTTGAGTTAAAAAAGAAACAAACAAAAACCATTTCAGCAAAATCAATAACCAGAAAATCTAACAAGCTTAAAAGGGTAAAAAAACAAAAATCTATTGTTCAAAAGATGTGTGAAAGGTCACACACAAATTAACTATAACAAACAAATTAATACACTCATGAATATTGAATAAAGCAATTTCTTAATCAACAAAAACAACACAGAGATTCAAGAAAAGACAAATCTCTAGAAAACAAAACTAATCATTATCCCAAATATAATGAATAAATACAAACAAATTTGTAATGATTAAGTAAAAAAGGCACTAGAATAAAAAGGAAAGAAAAAATTACCAGAATCAGGTAGAAGTTTACGATGAGGGGTATGAATGAGTGTATAGTTGTTGTTGTTGTTGTTGATTCCTTCTTCCTGAAACCCCAACAAATACGACAAAGACATCAACGTTCCAGTACGAGCCCCACCAGCACCACCAAATCCCAATCCTGTAGTAACGGTACGCATAACGACAAAAACAAATGTTCAATATACGATTCAACAAACATACATTCGCACATAACCGAAAAAATAGCATAACAACACCACTAGACTACACTGAAACAACGATTCAATCATCTTCAAAAATAAAATAGTACAAAATATAGCAATGAACGAACCTGTGAGAACAGCAAGAAGACCGAGAGAAGAGAGTAAGAAGAAGACGGTGACAATGACGATAACACGTTGCGGTTTCTCCATGTGAAGGTTGTTAGAGTAGCATGAAAGGAAGAGCGTTGAAGAAGAGAAGAGATAATAACAAATCTGCAGAATAAGAGAAAAAGATGTGTCATACAATATATATATATATATATAAAAATGAAAATGATCAAAACACAGAAAAACGAATAATAACCGTCGATTTTGTAAAAGAAAAGAAGAAAGTGAAGTAAAAATCACGGGGCTAAGGTGAGTGGAAAAAAGCTAAAAAGAGAAATGAAGCGTTGATTGTAGGCAGATAGTCAACTGAGCTATACACGGTTTGTTTTAGTGACAAATCTCTATCAAATATTGATTTCTGTATGCAGTTGTATTATTGAAATGAAGGGAACAAGAAAGAGGAAATAGGAGCGGCGAATAGGTGAAAAAAAAGGAAGTTGAAGGGACAAAAATGGCAGAGAATGTGACAAAAAACTGGAAAGTTTAAAATGCATTTATGAGGTAACATTGCTATGCTATTTGGTTGTTTTTCCGTTTATATCCCAGACAGTGGTCACACCAGACAATACACAGAGCTTTGTTTACCTTTTTATTTTTCCTATGAGAGAGTGTATGTGTTATGTTATGTTATTACCTGCTGGTGTATAGTTGTTTTTCCTCTTTGTTTTTGTTGGCTTGATCCTGCTTAGACGACGCCCTGTTTCTTCTGATTTCTCTACCACCCACCTTTGCTATACGTATGCAGTGTCAGAATATCTGAATTGCCTTATGCTTTGTTTTAGGCTTTTAGATTAGATTTGGGTTGGGTTTAAGTTTAACCATGGTTAGTTAGAGGAACCACACGTGGGGAGTTTTAAGTTTTAACTGTGGCCGTGTGATATGAATGAATATTAGTATGATATGATTCACATTCTCTTGTTTAATGATGAGCTACCAAAGCAAATGCGCCTTTCTTTGTTTCTTCGTCACTCAGGTGTTGTTTGGGGTCCATTTCAATCATCAATTTTTAACTTGTGTGTGTGACAAATTTTTCTTATTCTGTCGCATTCATTCATAATGTAGTAAATTGTTAGGTTAAAAATTAATAAACTCGTATTGTTAAAAAATGAAAAAAAGGTGAAAGGAGGAGAGTGGAGCACACGCGGTCCAACTAAAAATGAGTTCAAATCAACCATTCCAAGAGTCATGCTGTGATTTAAACGTACGCGCAGTGCAAGCAGGCACATTCTGTTTTTGTGAACGTACAAACTTGCATAGATAAAGAGAGCCTAATGAAAAGGGTCCCATTTTTGGTACACACCATTTTGCTAGTGCTTATTGATTTGTAAAAACATCATTTAAACGGCAAGAGTCATGGTAGAGTCATGCCACTTCTCGCGAAAACTTTAGTCACGGATAGATCACAATGGATATATGAACCGTATAATATTAGACCTTTTCATATCAGTGATGTTATTTGTAGCAAGGTTTTTTTATCACGAATCGTCAAACCAATGAAATCTCATACTGGCCGGTAAACACGGGATAATGGGGTAGTGGACTTTCAAATGTGCGGTGCTTTTAAGCTTTCGTGATCTTTTTCGCTATTGTTTTTGTAGTTATCTTAAGCATTTTTCTTTTCATATTTACTCAACCCATGTTTTCCGCTTTATGAAATATCCAAGCTCATGAACAAATCGTGATAACTACGTGATTATAATTGTCCCTATAAATAGTATCACTCAACGTGGACACAGATTCCACACAATTTTGCAATAACAATTATCGATCGTTTGATAAAAATAAGTGAATGACATCAAATTGTGTGAAATTAACTAAACTATGTTGTATAATTCGAAGCCGTATATCCAAACAAGCCCATAGTTTATATCGTCAATCATTTTTGAGTTGAAAACAATTTTCACAATCCTTGAGATAGCTTACAATTCGCAAGCTTCCTCGAGTGCCACGCGACTGATGCCCATACACATTGCATATAGAGAAATGTTGTACAACCATTTTTTTTACAATTTTTTAAACCAATACTTCATTTTTCTTGTAAATCATGGTTGTTCCATAAATCGGTAATGAAATGGTTGTTTAAATAACACAACTCTTGCATATAACCTTTTTTTTTATAAACTAACACATAGCAAAAAGATGCATTTGAAAATAGTTATAGCACTTGATAATGTTTGGGGGCAACGTTTTTAGCTCTTGTGGTGAATAACTGAATATCGTGTGAAGATTAAGATTCATAAATATGGCTCTTGGTATAACTTGTTTTTAGGTTAGAAGGGCTCCACCATCCAAACTCGAAATCTAACTGAAGACACGATAGTGACCTCCACGCTGCACTGCTTTCAATTTATGTGACACAGTGAACCTCAATTAGAATTTCCCCGGGTCCCAAATGCAAATAATGCAATCAAGGGAAGTGGCAACAAGAATATACTTTTTCACAAGATTGACTATAATCAAATGTTTCTTAAACCACATGTTTTTTTTTAGGGATTATGATATTGGTGCGGTTGCATTTAGCTTGGGTAACTGATGTTTTTTTTCATAGAAAAGTTAAATTTTTACCATTAGATTAAAGAGGTGTATTGATCTTATTATGGTCTACCTACATTTTATTTTTCCTTTGGATCTAAAATTTTCACGGGGATCCAATAATCTTCCACCTCTCTCTTTTCCATCACCACCACCACCAAACAAAAGCATTTGCTTCCTTCCTCTGTGTTCTCACGCAGCCATCATCACCATGAACATCACAGACTCATAAAACACCATTAGCAACAACTTGTTAACTCAAATAGAATTATTTGTTCAAACACGTGTGTGTTGTTTTCTATTTCTAGTTTGTGTTTCTTTTTACCAAATCTCTTGTGAATCATTAAAGAAAAGCTGCTAAAGATTAAATGATTTGTTAAAACTTCGTTACATGTGTTTTTCTCACAATACCTATACGAAGAATTCAAGAAAAAGCTGTTAAAAATTAAAGGATAGGGCACACATAATAACAAATTAAAATTAAAGTTGCTGGATTTGTTTGCAGGAGAGTTGTTTATGTGAAACTTGAAATGGATTTGTTTGGAGAGTTGCTGGTTGTTGTTGGAGGAGAGAGAATTGTTGGGGAAGATAGTGTAAAAAAATGCAGTGTTTAAAAAACATGATAAGAGTGTGCTCTTTATTTAATCAAATGGCTAATATCAACTTTTCCATTATGAGAAATTACTTTCCTTTTTCATGCTAAACCTCACCTATTGGTGCTATCCCCATAACACTCAAATGGATTCTTAGTAGAATTTTTTATATGAACATACTTTCAAAATAATTCAGTGCAACCTTTCCCCTTCTTCCAAATATATGCATGACGAGAAAGACTTGCTTCCGTATAAATTTTTAAACACATCACTTAAGCATTTATACACAAAAATATATTTCACTTAATTATTTAAAAAAGAAATATTATATAATTATTTTCTCTCTCTACATTTTTTCAGTTATGTATGTTTGCTCAAACTTAGTGTTCAAAACCTTGTGCACAAACAAGCATTTCCCATGCATGACTATCCCTTTGCTATATTTTAGTATTTTTCTTATTACTTTTTTCATCAAAATGAATGCCCCCCTCCCCCCTGCCTTTTCTTTTTCTTTTTAATTTCAATTTTTTGTATATAAGTGCATTATTATTCCATTTGGACTCAAGAATGTCAGAGCCATACATCTGCGGGCTATGAATGCTATCTTTTTATTTTTTTTATTTTTTTAGCAATGAATGAATGCTATCTTCTATAACCTCATTGGCTCTGACATTGAGGTATATGTACTGACAAGATACAAAGACTTCAAAAACCACATGCAGGAGTTGGAGCAAACTATGTTGCATGGATTAAAGATGAGCTCATCTAAGTGTGCATTTGGGGTATCAACATGAAATTTTTCGGAGTTCATAACAAGGGGATTAATGTGGACAAGAACAAGGTTATGGCTATCCAGAAAGCTACTTAATTAATTAACATTCTTTGAAGGAGTTAAAGAACCTACAATCGAGGGACATAGTTCCTTCATTGATGTATTAGTTTGAAGCGCAAAAGAGAATTTCGATTGAGAGCTGTTAGCCAATCACTCATCTAACTTCCAAGTTTGACAATAAACGTCAATGACAAAATAATTGTTTGGGTCACAAATAGAGATAACCGTCTTCAAAATATGACAAATGGGTTTCTCAATATTATATACAAAAATTGGCGGAGCCACGTCAAAAATTATACAGCCAAGAATTTTTGTGCGCGCGCGTGTGAAAATATTGAGTTTGTCCAAAAAAATAAAATTTAAGTGGGTTAATGGGCTATTGTTGGACCAAATATAAAGAAAGTATTGATTGATCTCGGACGAATTTCCGGGGTCGCCGGATGGTGACTCCGGCCCAGTATACAAAGCTTCTTCACAACTCATTAGTTTTAGAGCACAACCTCGTATAGTTTCTGAATTTCACAACAATGAAAAACTAGTTGATTAGCTAATTACATGTCATGATATTAGAAATCCTCTGCAGCTTAACGGTCATATATAGGATGGATAAAATACAACAAGGATGATGCTTCTAGAGGTTTTCGTTTGGTTTTCCATTTTATCATTTCCAGTTATTTTTTAATAATATTTTTGTTTAAGGAGCTGCAAATGATTGTGAAGGGTTATTGTGCTAACCTAATTATAATGCTTTTCTCTTTGTGATATCTTTGCACCTCCTGCGCCTTTTAAAAAAATATCCGAAATGAAATTGAAATTACTTAGCAAGTTTTAACTCTGCCCATAGGTTACTGATTTGGAAGACATATATATAGTAGACAGCTTTCAACATTGTAGTCTAAGTGGTTGAGAGAATTCAATTTAAATACGACAAATGTGGGTAAGTTCTTTGTTACCCATGAAAATGAAAATGAAAAAGAAAAAAAGATAAGTTCCCGTATCGATCCATATATAAAAAATTGTTAAAATTAAGTATAATTAAAGCAGGCTTGAATGGAACATAAAATTGTCCACTTCAAACCCAATAAGATTGTCTAGAATACATGCTTTACCAAAACTGAATAAGTCCACCAACAAAATAAATGTAAAAGTAATTAACCCAAAAATTTGTTAATGGAATGTAAAGAAAAAAAAGATATCGAGTTTAAAAAGAGTTATTTATCTAACCTAACAAGCCAATCTAATATGCTTGTCGGTATTTGCTCCCTTGTAGACTGTAGTGGATTAAGCGAAGTAGATCAACTAATTGGTAAGGCTCAAAATTTGAAGTCGTCCTACTTTAAAAATCGAGTTAAACACAGTCAGTAATCCGTTAACTTGTTTTGCCACCTCTAACTAATAAGAGTTTTATTTTTTACTATTATTTTTTTAGTAAGTTTAGAAGGTAAATTATGCCTTTGAAATTTACTCATAAGAATATATATAAATTTACTCATTGAAAACTAATTCATACATATGTATCACATAATAGAACAGCAAAAGCAATTATACACATTGTATTGATTATTACATTTAAATTTTTAAGCATATGCGTATCACAGAACATCAAAAGCACCCAAAAAAACAATCTTAGAATAAAAGGCTATAACCAAAATAACATTGTAGTGTCAAAATTCAATTACCAAGTACCACGAACAAGAACAACAAACAAGAAAATTAATTAACATTCAAACTTAGTAATAGTAGCAATCATCAATAAACAATAAAAAACAACAACCAATCTTAGTAGAAAACAACAAGTTAACAACAAACAAACACCTTTAAATTCTAAAATAAAAAAGAAAATCAACAATCACCAAGAAATTACATTTCAATTTGGATTGGAAAAGCAGAGTCAAAAAGAAAAAGGGTTTCCTTGATTCATCTCTGAATGAGAGAGAGAAGGGAGTGTCGGAGTGGTCGGCGCCGACGGCTAAGATGGAGGTGACGCGGCCGGAATGAGTGACAACTGACAATCGGCCGTTGGAAATGAAGGTTATGGCTGATGAGGTATGTAGGTCGCGTAAGTCGTAACAGAGGAAGAGAAAAGAAGTTTTGTTTTGGGTACGTGTAAGGGGAAAAGTCTGGTGGGTCACTTGAGAAAAATAATATAAGCTGAAGGTATTTTTGTAATTTTTCTATATTTGGGGCTGGGCCGTGGCCCACCTCAGCCCATACTAAGCTCTGCCACTGACTCCTATGCCGCATAAACAACAACAAAATATTTCATATTATGTCAATCCTTTTTGGAGTCATAATTTGAATTAATCAATATAATGTTTATGAATCAATTCGAATGAATTATAATCTTGTTGTGATTTCAAAATGGTTGGTATGAGTTGTTTATCGGTTAACATGAATTATGTTGGGGTTTTTATAATGGAGTTATTATTTTATTTTTTCAAACAATTAAAATTTAAGGGACTAAAATGAAATAAAAATAGTTAGGAGATTAAAATCAAACTAAAACATAGGTTAAGGCGGATTTTTTTTTTTTGAAGAAAGGTTAAGGGACAAAATGCGTGTGTAACTTTTTGTGGGTTTGGGAAATGCGTGTGTAATTTAATTCTTGACAAAAAAAGAAAATGCGTGTAATTTAACCTTATATAATGCTCAGATAAAAAGAGTAACAAGACCAATATTAGTCGACAGTATTGAATAATACCCGAAATAAATGGTACCGAGTGTATACCAACGATTATTCTAACACGGTTTCTACAAATTAACACAAGACAAGATACACAATGATTAGATTACAAGTTTACAAGTTACTACAACAATCGTTAAAATGGATACTGAAAGCACAAAGAACCCCACAACATCCACATCATCATACAAACACGAATAGTCAAAGTTCCACTCTTTTGTCTATTTTTAAGGTCAGCTTTTTTTGTAGCTGCTTGAAAATTACATTCATTGACTTTGTAGAACCAATATTCTGTATCATCAATTACAAGCAAAACTAAGACTATTAACAAAACAAATTAGAACACTATTCTGTTTTCAAAATATACGGCAGACAAAAATGAACCAAATTAGAAGACTTTTGTGCGTTGACACTACCCATAGACCAGTGAATGTTTCCTTCATTTTTTATGTATAAATTCTTTACATTCTTTTTAGAAACACCTCATTAGATGACCTATCTCTCTTCCATTTCTTTAATTAAAGCCAGCACAAACCAATTTTTCAGGTATATTATATAGTACTCAATTATTCATGCATGCTTTCCATGCATTTTCAAATAGCAATATTTATCAGTTACTAGTTACTACTACTATAATATACACGTTGTATTTAATTTTTTTACATTGTAGAATAACTATACTAATTAATGAATTTTCGTGTTCAAATGTAGTTGCAAGACTTGAAATATATTGATGGGCAATATAAAGGGAAAATGCAAGAAGAATAAGATATTGAAGGCATGGCGATCATTAGGACGTGGAGGTGACAAAAGCAATATGAAGTCACCGCTTATGAATAAGAGTAGTTCCAATTCATTTTCAGAAAATGCGAAGGGTCGAATTGTAAAAATTCCCAAAGGTTGTTTTACAATTTATGTTGGACTCCAAAGTCAAAGGTTTCTTGTGAAAACCAAGTTTGTTAATCACCCAAAATTCAAGATGTTACTGGATGAAGCAGAAGTTGAATATGGGTTTCAAAATGATGGCCCTATTAGGCTTCCATGTAATGTTGATTTATTCTATAGAGTGTTGGATGAGATGAACAATATTGAAGAAGATTATAACATTAATAAAAGCTTTAAGAAGGTTATGGGGTTTTCTTTTTTTTGTTCTTCGAAACCACACTCATGAGTAGGAGGCATGGAAAGTGTATAGTGCTATTGATTTGAAAATGCTGGAGAAAAAAGCAATATCAAATAGCATTTTGTGACTTGTTTTGTAAGTTTGCAATGTGTAATTAATTTAATCAAGTCTTTGTTGAATTTTGATCCCAATTGTAAATCGAATGTGAAAATAGTCACATGAAGTTAAAAAGAAATGACAATTTTATATTTTTTGAGGGGAGCAATGAACATTTTATAATTATGGTTGGTTTGGTGGACTGCACCTATTCAAATGCTTATCAAATAGTACTATTATATGGTATAAGGATTTTTTGCTACTGAAAGTTACGAAACAGAGATAAACCAATTACATTACAGGAAAACACATCTGAGAGATAAGAAAGAAAACAAGGTAAGGATCACAAATTTATCCGATCAAGAAGTAAAATACATTTATTTGCTTTCTTTTTTCCTTTTGTTTTTTTTGAAGAAGCTAAATTAGCTCGGGAGAGAATCGAACCTGAGACCTCGAGGAGGAGCACACTCCTAAGTCTCAAGCTAAGTTTGGCTTAGGGATTATGAGCTACTTTGATGCACGAGTTACACTTACGCCCTTTCTAGAAGAATCTAGATAGATCCATAAGGATGTGCCATTGTTAGTGTGTTAGATATGTCAATTTCTTTTATGTTCTACTTGTATAAGTAGAGAATTGGTGAATGTAATATAATTTTTGAGAAACTCGGTATCCGGAATTCTAAAACCGATAAATCCCATGGATCAATCTCACTTTCTACAAGCAAGGGGCACAATTAAGGCAGAGCAAAGTCCAGTGTGTACTGATCCAACACAGGAATTGTTAGTACTAGAAGGATACAAACATGAGACCTGAATAGGAACATACTTCGAGGTCCCATGCCTAAACCGAGCCACCCCTAGGGGCTGGTGAATGTAATGATTTGCAGATATTTTTCTTGTACTAGCTTTTACTTGGTTTTGATATCAAGATATCATAAGACATGGCATGACTTTGCATGGTAGGTGCCTTCAATTGTGTTGAAAGAGCTTGGTTGTGAGTCTTAGCAATCTGATGTTGCTAGTAACAATTATGCAGATCAAACTGATGTGAGTAAAAAGATTGTTTTGTGGATCTGCTTCAAATCAAAGAAATTGGCTAGTTATTAGCTTTGGTGAATCCATATCTAGGAACTTGTGAAAAGAAATTGCCGATGGCTTAGAATTTTTTTGATAATGTTTTGGTGTTGAGTGGAGCGATTTCAGACCGTAAAGATTTATCATTTTTCTAACGAGTTTGTGTTATGATTGTACTCTTTTGATCTACTCATTGTACATGCTCATATTATATTTTATCAATATATCTATAGAAGTTATTTCTATATAGTGATTCTACCATTTTCTAACGAGTATAGTACGTTGTAAAAATCTATTTTTAAAAAAACTATAACAAACCGGGTCAGTCTTTTTAAAAAAATTATTCGCAAGAAACAATTGATTATCAATACATTTTCAGTATAATAATAAGTATAATTGTAGTATGAAACAAATGTAGCATTTGAGCTTCCCATGACACATACAATTTATTATATACAAACATTTTTAGCACAAATATAAGGAAAAAATTCAGTAGCTCAACAAGCTGTTTACACATAAATGATAGTATATGTAGGTATATATGTAATGCACTATAGTATATGAATATAGAAGTTTCATTCCATCATCACCAATTCTTCAAAACGTTCCATAGCAGAAGCAGGCAAGCCAAGTAGCACACTTATACCTTTCCTTCCTTGACCATGTGACAAGAACAAGATAACTTCTGTATTTGGCAATGTAACAGGACCAGAACATAGAGGTTCACCCCAACCAAAATCAGTAGTGTCAAAAGACAATTTAGTCCAAGTTGTGATCAAAAGTGTGCCTGTTAAAGAAGGTCTAGCTCTTGTAACTTCAAAATAATCAATAGCAGATCTCATATAACTATCTGTAACCATATCAATTGCCTTGTGAACCAAGCCAACTGAAAATGAAAAAGGATTTTCCAATAGTTCATTTGCTTTACACAAAGAATTTGTTAGCACAATAGCATTACCAAAATATCCCTTTGGAATTGGTGGAACAAATCTTGGCCGTCCATCAACTGCAAAGAGTAACTTTGTTTGTTGATTAGGATGCAATTTTAAAGCTGAAGTTCTAGTTCTCCATACAAAAGCTGAGAGTGCTTCAAAAGTTGAACATTTTTTCAAAACTCCATCTTCTGTGGCTTTTTTCTTGAGTGAATCAAGCTTCTCAGGATTGAAAAGGAAGGCTTTGTGGATAATGTTTTCTCCTTCATAGATTTTTTCTGTGTTTGATAGATCTTCAATTTCATCAAATTCATGGTGTTGGAACTCTACTTTGGGAGGATCACGTGATTTGAGTATGGTTCTATCAAGAAATGGTGGAGTCTTTAAGTCTATACCTCTAGCTGTTTCAGCCCATGCATTCACAAACTCCATGGCACATAGTCCATCTTTCATGCAATGGATCATGTTCAGTCCCAATGTGAATCCTCCACATTTGAACTTTGTCACCTATAAAGGAAGTCCATGTAACATATGTCATGGGCAAATACTAAACTTTAAATTAAGGAAAATGTTAACGACTATTTTAAAAACAAATTCTAGAAGATAGTTTCTAGTTTTAGTTATGTTAGTTTCGAGCGTTTGAATCTTAAAACTCCTTTTTATAATTCCTAACTTTTTTCTGACTCTTACCTATAAAAAAATTTGTTTAACATTTTCTTTTTTTGGAAATACACTTAGCATCTATATGATTTATACATATGACCAACACATACATAAGACATATTTATGAGCGGTGACGTTCAATTGTTCACAAATCATTTTCATATGCAAATAATATTACCTCAAGAAAGACCCTTGCTGCCGTGAGAGTCAAGGCTGTCTTCATTAAACTCACAAGTTTGGCAATACATTTTTAATATTAGTCTAATTACTACTCTAGTTTTTATCTTAATTTTAAGCATTAGGTAGGAAAAAGTAAAACATCACCATCGTATATGAAAGAAAAAAGCAATAACATAACACATGGCATACACTTTTTTTTGACAATACACCCTTTATACACTTAACATCTAACACGTGGGCATGATTGTAGGTCGTGATCTGCTAATTAATTTCTTCTACTTCATCATGTTGAAAAAAATAACACTTTCTCAAAAAGTGTAAAATTATTTCTTTGAGCATAAAACCTACACATTATACTTATATGTTTTAAAATAGGGTTGCATAAGTTTTTGTTCATGTAAACATACTAAATTTTGCTTTTAGTCCTTATAAAAAAGTGACATGTCTATATATTTATAAAAAATTTCTACAAAAAGATTTAGTCCAGATTAAATTTAAATTTGTTTTATCATCTTTAAACTTTTAAATTTTGGAATCATTTTTGTATACATGTCTAGAACCTTATAAAAAATTCTCTAAAAAAATATATTTTTAACCTGAGATGAATTAAATATGAATTTTAAAAAGTTTAAAATAAAAATAATCAAAATCTAGAACTGGAAATCATATTTTTAGCTCATTTTTTATAGATGAACTTTTTTAAATGTCTTAAACATGTCTAAACAATGTAATTAAAATTTTTAAAAGTTTAAGAATAATTAAACAAATTTGAATTTAGCAGGGATTATACTGATCAATGCTGAATTTTTTTTAAAGGGACTGAGACATACCACTTTTTTTACGAGGATTAAAAACAAAATTGTATATGTTTGTAGGAACTTCAAGACCCTTTAAAATAAATTTTGTTTTCGTAAATATTTTTTATCTTTTATAAAACAAGTAAATATTTTTTAAAGCAAGTGTTGTTTTATATTTTTCATCTAATTTTAATTTTGTATTAAATTAATATTTTGTACCCTTTTTAAATATGTCGATTCAAAAACAAGTGTAGATAAGTTAATATTATAAATACATCTTAAATAAAAGTAAAAAGAGTTATAATTTTTTTCTGGAGGTATTAAATATTTTGTACATCTTAAATACATCTTAAATATTTTGTACCCAATCTTGGAGGTATTAAAGTTCAACTTCTGCAATAATGCCGAATAAATTGGACTAGGTGAACATCATAGTTAATGTTACATTACTAGTGATAAAATTTTCTTTCATGATAAACTTATTATAAAACAATATATCAATTGTCAAACAAATTTAGTACAACGAAACTTTTTTAACTTCTGTGTTTTATTACTCAAAGAGGTTCTATATATTTAGGGATATAAGTATCTTTTTTAAAGCTTAAATTCGTTTTACTCTAGTAGTTTTATATAAGACTCCAAAAACACTATATTGAAATATGATTGGAGGCTTATTTAAAACATAATTTTTTTTATAAAATATTTAAAACATAATTAAACTATTCATACATATGTGCATATACACACATAAGTTATACCTGGACTGTCATAAGAGGCATCTCTAATATGTTCTTAGCACCCGGGGTATCATAAACCAATTTCCCAAGCCTATGAGGGTCTGGTTTTGTTAAGTCACCAACTTTATCTATATCACAATCTGCTTCAGCTTCAACAAAAACTGCACCTTCCCCAGTGTTATCCACTATCAACTTCCCTTCTGTGCTTATAATCAACTTTCCT
>Ga0099826_10000513_pt1 | contig 19039 bp, 6 predicted proteins | sample Mtrugardesep15_FD_76830 | JGI IMG/M metagenome (GOLD analysis project Ga0099826, IMG submission 76830) | Root nodule microbial communities of legume samples collected from California, USA - M. trunc garden sep15 | ecosystem: Host-associated > Plants > Roots > Nodule | place: USA: California... | reverse complement strand
TACCTTTAATTTTTCATGAGCTTCTTTCACAGTTTTTCCATCTTTTTTCTTTCTCCAATTATGCCCGTCCTTTCTAAAGTATCTCAAAACCTTCCGGTCAAAAAGAAAAAGTGAACCACCTGTGACATACAAACCATTAAGAGTGTGCTTGTTTGAAGCTGTGTATAAATAAAAAACTATTCTAGGGAATGTAGTTTCCTTCTGTTTGGTACAGGTAATAAAAAATATTCGTGGATGTTAGTTATTCTCAGAAATCTAGATTACAGATGTTTTTCCTACTTTCGATCCCCATGTGAAGGGGTGGGAATCTTATATTACCATCAGAATATAAGTTATTTTTTAATTCTTCTAACCATATCTTCCCACGTTAACCTCATTCAACCTTATTTTATTATATTTATGAATTCATTTAGTTTTGAACTGAAAAAATTTAAAAGCACTCTTAGAAATGATAAATATTCACAACATCTTTTTTCAGAATAATGTTCCTCGCATTAATATTATCAGGAAAACCAATACAAAGAATATAATCATATGCCTTGAGCCAAATGCCACCTATCAGGTGTCTTTAGAAGCATGAACTAGTAATAGGAGCTAATAGATGGATTGAAGTTCATGAAAAGAAAGATTTTCACCAGAAGCAAAATACTAGAAATAATGTCCTAAAAACTATTGAACTGTCAAGGTTATGCAATAAGAATGAGGTACTCTTTTGCAACCAAATTCCAGGAAAAATTACTTATGAATTGCCCAAAGTGGACATTTTCCTTTAACAGAACTATATAGGATTTACTGAAACAGGAATGCCTTAAGTTCATATAATGAGCAGTTTAAAACTTCATACAGATTTGAAAGGAACTAAATTCAGCTAAACGGACCTAAGGAGAGCAGACAGTCATATCCAAACCACAACACACTGTTACTAATTCCAGTAAATAACTATGTTAAAATCCAGAAGCGAAGAAAAAATGCTTCTAAGCTTAGGCTTTTGCGTGAATTTGTTAACCCATATATATCTAAGAATTCCATGATAGTGTATAGAGGTGCTGAATAATTTATCAGTAACATATGCAATAACCGTACTCGGTGGCCTTGTATGAGGTTCTGGTGTGATATGAAACATCCGATAATTACGAAGAATTTCACAAATTTCTGCCGGTCGCAACCACCGATGTTGGGCTTCAAATTGTAATTGCTGAATGTCTGCACATAAAATTGTAATATTGTATTACATTCACATAAAAATTTATTCAAGCAAACTTAAAGAACTACAACATAGCCACAAAAGTGATATGCACCAATAAGAAAAGAATTAGTCACCGACAAAAAGGAAATATACAACTGAACAACACATGCCGTCGGCTATCAGCTGAATATTGAGGTCAACATGTCCAGTCAATACAAACATTAAGCAACCCATTTATCTCTAAAAAAACCCTTTAGCTACCAAATATAAACTTTCCTTCAGAAACTGTTCGACTTTAGTCTATTAAGCGAGTGTATGGATTAGCTTACTTTGTGTTCAGTACCATTAAAATTTTGAAATCAAAATGTTGAGCCTTTTTAGCAGAAACGATTTTCTGGTAAAATTAACTGAAAGCAAGTGGATACTAGGTCATCTTTGTTCTCTGAACATGCTAATGATTGTTAGTGGGTAATGTAAGACAGACCCCCTCCTCCCAACCATTTCTCTATCTAACAAAAACGAAAGATGTATGTCAATCATCTACATGATAAATAAGTAGCATCTCCACCAAAAATGTTAAGGCGTCACATTATATCATGAAAAAGGTGTTGGATTGCTTGAAATTAATAAAAACACATAATAGATGCAAGCCTTCAGTTTAATTTCCACTTTGAATTGCCATATATATCGAGTATGTAAAAAGTGATATAAAATTATACTACAAGTCCACGATAGCAACTAGCTATTTACAAGAGTTCAAATCAACTTGACAAATGATGATTCCCCAATCAGTGTTTCACACCAAACATCCCTTTTCCTACATAGAAATTAAAGTCACATCATTGATACATGCTTTCACCAATTGCATATTTCTAATTTGCAATCTTCACCAATAAGCCATTTACCGACCTACATCACCACCAATTCCACTAGACTCTTCTTACAGCGGTCACATGAATAGAACTAATTTAGTGATATGGCCATTTTCTATTTTATGTTTGAAGCATTGTATCCTCCATTTCAGTTCCTTTTCTTTCCCTAGTGGTATGGCTTCATTACTAGAGTTATATTCATATTCGTGTCAGATAATATAAAATATCACTAGATTGAATCCTAATTTTTTGTACAAATAAGGGTAAAATGCAATGAGGACTTGATAATTACAGTGTTTTATTTTGTCCATAAATAAGGAGTAACAATAATCACTTTTGAAAAATTGATGCCACTTTAATTACGCTTTAAATTTTCTCATGGAAATGAATTTGTAATGATGCTTATTGTCACTCCTTATGATTCATATTCTTATTTTGTATATTTATAACCCACCGTGTTATATCCTGCATTTTTACAAAGACATATCCTCTCACTGTGTCATGCCATACCGTTAAAATTGTGTTCATTATTCCTAACCCTTTTTCATTTAAAGATCCTTGCAAGCCATGCCATCAGATGTCCTAGCAAGGCTTCTTGCAAACTAAATATCTTGTGATTGGGCAACTCACATGAATCAAACAGCTTTTTGTGAAAATTCAAAAAAAAATCCAATGACTATAACAAGGTGTTCAACATGTGACTTCAGTCTATGCCTCCACGCCTTCGAAGTTATTGAAGTTCCTCTAACTGCAAATGAAATCCACCTTCCTAAGGCACTTCCATTTCTATCGAACAAACATCATCTTCCATTCCTTGTTTCTAACAACCAGGCTGAAGTTTTCTTCCCTATGGTATTATGACACAATTTTACGCAGCCTAAACGCAAATGATTTCATGACCCAACTAAGGCCCTGTTTGGATTGGCTTATCTGAACTAATCTACTGGCAGAAACACTTGTGACGCTGTTTGGGAGAACTTACAAAAACAGCTTATGACATGCTCAAAAGCTGTTTTCAGCTTATTTCCATAAGCTCTCTAGAATAGCTTATGAAAACAGCTTATAGATTATACAAAAACAGTTTGACTTAATTTTATCAGGTACTGCAGAAATATCTTATTCATAAGCACTTATGCTATAAGCTATTTATCCAAACAAAGCCTAAGTATTTTTTAAACAGTAACGAATTTGACGATACTAAGTTAATTCATCAAAGAAGTTAAAGAAACTGGAGCTGTGTAATCAGCTTTATTCATCAGATAAAAGCAAAATTAGATGCAACTGTACTTATGAAAACAGCTTATAGCTTATACAGAAACAATTGAACTTAATTTTATCTTTTGCTATACAAATAGCTTATAGATAAGCAATTATTCAAACAGTGCATCAATGATTCATATCACTGACATCAATAAAAGCTGATTGAAGTAAAACAGTAATCAAACCCTAATTATGGATTTTAACACAAAATAATGACAAGATCCAAACATTGAAGAATTAATTAGCAAAGAAATAGATAGAAAAGTGACCTAATCGAGGACCTAAACCAAAAGAAGGAGGTTCAGCCATGGCGAATAGTGAATCTGAGATCAACGCGAAATGTTCTTCGTCTTCGTCTTCGTCTTCGTCTTCTTCGTTATTTTATTTTCGTTATTTTTTTCTCTCAACTCTCAAGTGACGTGACAAAGTGAAAAACTGGCGCTGTATTTTTGACATTTATTTGTCTTTAGTTTTATTTATTTATTATTTATTTCTTACATGAAATGTTTTGTCCAAATTAGTGTATGGGAAAGTTTTGTTGATGACAAACATACCAATAGTTATGTGACACGTGGTGGGTAGGTGGGTCAATTTCAGACCAATATCTGAAATCCCGGTCGGTCTCCATCTTCTATCACAATTCATTTATAAACGGTTGTACTTAGAGTTTTTTTTGTTTTGCACTATTTTAATTCAAATATTATTATTACGTTAAAATATTTCGTTAATATTGTCACATTAGTTTTTTAATACGCTTGTTTATTGATATATCAAGATTGACTTGTTGAACTTGTGTTTTTTAGATTTGTTAGGAAGACTTGACTACGTTATTTGACCATCATTAACAAACCGTTAAACTTTATGCATTTATTCTTCACAAATTTTCCCTATATGAATATTTACCCGCCCATCATAAATTTTCATTATATGTCACATTGTTCTCCTTCTTTCTTCTTCTTTTTATACCATTCTATCTCACATTGTTCTCCTTCTTTCTTCTTTTTTTTTTTATATTTTCTTCTACAATATGTTCCACCGTTGGTCTTTTATGCAAAAGGTACTCTTATTTTGTAGAGATAGTATGAATGGTCAAAGGACAATGTCTCCACTTCAAAAATTGGCACCCTCCATCTGGATTTGGGTTGCTCATCGATGTCTCCTTCTCTCACCAGATTTAGTTTTACCCCTCATCTCCCTTCTTAGTATGTGAGAGAAAACAGACATTGCCCTACCCTCCATCTTCTTCCACTAGAGATTTAGAGTCAGTTTATTATGGATTAAACAAGGCAAGAACACAAGTTAACATGACCCTTAAAACAATGGTATTTTTTATATTGAATAGTTTAGAATTTATTTTTTAGAGCTTGTATGGAAAATCATAAACTATTTGCATTTGTTTATCATATTAAAAATCACTTTTTTAAAAAATAATATTAATTTAGTTTGTTTGGATACGACTATATAAAAGAGATTTTTTGTTATAAAATTACTTTAATATTTTGACACTTATATTCTCTTTTCTATAAAAAAAATCTATTTTTTGAGAAGCTACTCTTGAGCAGCTTCTCATTTAAAGTTGTTTTTAGATTATTATTTTTTTAGATTCTAATATTATTATTTTTTTTAAATTGTACAAGTGCATGCAATATTCTTAAAGGTGATAATTTAAAAAAATATATATGATTTTTGTTAAAAAAAAAAACTATAACAAAGGGCAGGCTCTTACTTTAGGATCTAGTATTAATTTGTTGTAATAAGAATAATGTTAATGCAAACGTACTATGAAATTATTGATCAAATAATACTTTTTTAAATTAAAATGTGTTATAATCCAAGGCAGAAAATCACGTCTGACGTTAAAAAAATTCAACCCAAGATTGGTTGACAAATTCGCTAAGAGAGTTGGAAGTTGCCTTAGCAAATTCAAGGCAGAAAATCACTGGATCGGAACTTCACCAATTCTCTAAGTGAATTTCATGCTAGCTTTGCAAATTCAAGAGAGTTTCGAAGAGATAATTCATCTAGCGAACTCGCAACTTCGTCTAGCGAATTACGACGCTTTAGTGGCTTATTTAGTATGGTTGGGATTACTTTCAAGGTGAAGAGAGATCATCTACTCGCGAAGCAAACAACAATTTTGCTTAGAGTTTACTCTTAGCCTGCATTTATAAATAGAGCTGAACACTTCATTGGAAAAAAATACATTGTTGGGACTTGGGAAAAGATCATAATAGCCACTCGATCATGCATGCAAATTGTAATGATCTTTCGTAGTAAATAGGAATTGGACTTTACATAGAAGTGAGCCGTGAAAATTGCAGAAAAAGTTGAATGTCATTCATTTTTGTTTGGTGGTATTTTAAGTACCATTCCTCTTTTGCATGTTTTGTCAAATGCTTTTGAAAACTACACTTAAATTCTTTTGTTACTCAGGATGTTATTCTTCAACTCAGGGATGTAGTAAACTCCGGTTACAACTTGGACACCTCTGCTCATGAGCTTTCATCTGAGAGTTATCCCCCAACCTTTTTCTTACACAGTGATTCATAGTTGGATGACAGGAATAAGTACTTCGCTCCAGAATCAGTGAAATCAAAAACCTAAATACACAAGGCACAACATCCAAATATTTTAGATGAAAAGTAAATATGATTTCATTGGAGTTTCAACCAAGTAAATGTTTCATTAAAAAAGGAATATATTAAAATAAAAGTAAAGGCAATTCAATGCCACTATACAATACTCTGTCCATATAGTTGTACATTCGCGTTGAAGTGGAATTGTTCACAGATGTGTATACATAACAGTGTGTCAATTTTTTTAACATATTTGTTCTTTGTTATCAGCCTATTTCGATTCCGTATATGAAGATGGCAGACACATAACCGCAACAAACATCAGTACGATTTCTGATGATGAGCTAGACCAAGACCACAAAAATGGAAGGGATCAAGCTTACAAATCAAACTGTGCAATCCAAAATAAAACCTTTTGGGGACCTGCTACCGCTATCACACGGTGGTTTCCAAGTAAATTACTGTTCCAATGGGCAGTAAAGTTGGTTTTCAAACCATGTAAGTCATGCTAACTTGCATCAGATGTGAATGAGGCACACTTAAAGTTGTGATTCCCCTCCTGCAATTCTTTCTCAAGAAGGCATAGAAATAGTTTATTACTAACTTCTTGATAAACCAAGAGTCCTTCCTTGCTCTTATATCTCCATGACCAAGAAGATAAACAACTCCAGATTCTTTAGCCTTGTGAATAAAAGACAACTCCCTCTCAAGGCTCTGTTCAGCATCAAACAACAGGGAATCGGAAGTTGTGGAACTTAAAACCTCTGATGTGGTTGCTTCTAAAACAGAGGCGCTTGTATCCTGAAAATCAGCAAGAAGAGGAACCCCAAGTGAGTAAACACTTCCATTGGGGGCAATTAGAACTCTAGAACTAGAGTACTCATCCTCTGAATCAATATCGTCATCCCCATCACTCTCTAGTGATCTCTCTTGAGCCTCACGGCGTATAAACTTCTCTAGACTCTCGATCAACAGCTGCTCAAAAGTCTGGTGATTTTCTTTTCGAACATCTTTGTAACCATATCTGTTGACATAAAAGCACAGATAGAAATACTTTTTATTAAATGATAACAGCTTACATTATTAATTGATTCAATAAATGATCCGCTTAAAGTAATATTCACATGAAGCTATTGCACAAGATATGTCTAAAAGAGATATTTAGGATCTCCAATTCTGGTAGAAGCCATGACAAAAATGAAAACGGTGGAAGCAAAGCAGATAGTTAGAAAATTACTTTGGTAGTGAAGTGTTAGAGCTGCATAACTGGGTTGGTGGTTAATTTAAATAGTAGGAGAGGAGTAGAAGAATATTTGGTTCTGAAATCTGAATTGATAGAATAGGAAAACTGACTATTAACTCTCTTGAAAAAGGGGGAAACCCTTTGTGGAATAAAATCCTTTTCTGGAGACATTTCCAATCAACCCTTACAAATTTGTTCTCTTTCACTACATTTCTCAGCTAATTTGCTTGAGTTTGTAACATTTTGATAATCTATTTAACATTTCCAAGGTTAAGCAACTTTGTTGGGGTGTGAAAGTTAACATCCCCTCTTATTAATACACTTATACACAGGCAAAAATGTAAATAAAAGGATCTGGTTACCTGGCAATACAACGAAATATATGATAACTTTTGAGGCAGACTCGCCGGAAAAGGAACCTTTCACTTTGAGGCACCACAGGAACCGGAACATACTTGATGCTCACAAATATGATCATGGAGTGAATTGCAGGAAGTGTAGTCAGAAAATGTCCAAGAATTGCTGGTATTCCTTTGACTAATTCATTATAAAGCAAACCAATTCCAGGAGCACGTATTGTCCCAAGATTAGACCCTAATTCTCGCATCAAATCCATTGACAATTTTTGCTTGACTTCAGTTTCATACTTGAGATTGCTTCCATAATTCCACACATACATTATAAGAAACATTATTACAGCAAATACCAATATTATCCAACTTCCATCTGTCACGCTCCACAGAACAGATGAAAAGAAAGTCAACTCCAATCCCAAGAAGAATACCGCAAAACACAACACTATGATGATGTGTACTTGCCATATAAGAAGCATAACAAGGGTTACTAAGACAGTGGTCGTCGTCATCACCCCCAGCTCAGCAATTCCTGAAAGTGGAAAAAGGAAAAAGTGTGATAGGAGTTCATTAATAATTAATAATAATCAATAACATAGTAATAATGAACTGCATTCAGTGCCCAAAAGCCAAATCAAGCTAAACACTCCAGCCATGATCCCCCATCTAGATTGCAGACGCAAACTATTGTTGATCAGGATCTATTCATTTCAAAAATTCAAAGTTCAAGATATTCAATATAAATGTGACCAAACCACTACCCCTCCTAAAAGTCTTGCTAATGGAAAAACATATACATAGATTGACAATTGGGCATTGTTCCGAGCTTACAACCAGTGTTTAAAAAGAAAACAGGGCAACAATAGGGTTTAGGGTCTCATGCATGGAGTTCCCTAAGCAAATCAGGTCTTTTTTACAAGGCTCCGGTTGTATTATTGATTCTCCACTCAAAATAAATATGAGCGGGAGGTCAATGCTCTTCCACATAATTACAGTAAGACATGCTTTTGATGCAAAGCATTCTGTTCTGAATGTTGATATCAACAAAAATGTGATATTAACATTATCCCCAAGTTTCAATTTCACAAAGCAATGAAATATTGCTGATAAATTTTACAGATTATCTGCGGACATAAAAAAACATTAACACAATCATTACCATAGGCATTTCCAATCTCATCTATGCTGGATATAGAGCAGACAAGCACCAGCGAAGCAGCCAGGAGAAACCAGTTTAGGACAGGGATATAGATCTGGCCCATAAATTTTCGGGAGGTGTGAATGATTTTAAGACGAGGGAAACAACCAAGTGCAGTTGATTGTTTTATACATGAAAATGTTGCTGTTGTCATAGCCCGACTTGCAATCAGTGCCGCAATGTTAGCAATGAGGAAGGTTGGCCAAAATGCACCACCTGCAAACAGTGAATAGTATTACTTGAAAATCCTGCAATTTACTGAAACAGCCCACTGTAAAGAAAGATAACTGCAAAGACTATCCGGGGTTAAAATGATATTGTCAATACATACTCGGAACAGAAGAATAAAAGGCCCGGCCAGCATCGGCATGGTTTTCCATAAGGTATGCAGCTTGACCCAAATAACCCAATAGCAGGCACGGCAAAACAAGAAAGACAAACGTAAGCTGCAAATTAGCACCATCGAGTGTCGCATATTAGTACAAAAGAAGATATGAAAGAAGCATGATACTCTACTAAATACAACTTTACCTGCACTGATCGTACAGAAAAGTAGCAAAGATCTGCAAACATGGCTTCAGAACCTGCAACACAGTTCAGTAAGAATTTTAATATAGTTGTACTGGTTGTGTACAGCAATGGCAACATTTATATTGCATATTCACCACAATAAAGAAGTTATTGTGGGCAGATGAAAATATATACTATTAATACATTCACAGTTTCAAGATCCTGCATATTTTGTTTACCAGTTGCACACAGAAGACAACCCCCAAGAGAATACCATGCTTTAGTTGAGTTCCTCTTGAAGAAATAGTAGATATGCATGGGATTGAATGCCCTCAAGACACTTCTGTCATATTTGAGAAGATTGTATATCCCGATACCCGCAAGAGAACAAAACCATATGAACAAAGCAGGTCCTACTAAAAGTCCCACTTTACTCGTTCCATACTTTTGTACACTGAACAAAACAATCAGGCAGGCAACTGAAATCATCACCACTTCATCTGCATAGTTAAAAATGGAGAAAAGATTAAAGCAACTATAGAAATGACCAAACCATAAGCTTATAAATCAGCACAGCTTATTAATATGTCCACCTATCTAACCTCCTCGAAAACAAAACTAAAACAAGAAAGGCTTTCCATTCTCTCAAACCAAGTCAACAGACTTTAGTAACAAATCTTTGTATAAATTGTTGGAATTCGTGTATATAGGACAGTTATGCTTGTGCGTTATCATGTAAATATAGTGAATACGGTAGAACTGGAGTTTAGGTTCGGTGATTAGCATCATAAGCAAGTCTAATGACCTCTACCAACTCACTACGCATCCCCACAGTTGCAGTAACACAAATTTCCCCTTCTAATATATGCTCAACTGGGTTACCTCAGCCTTGCGAAGTGCCATAATTGGTTCCAAACTTGCTCAATTTTTTCACGATCTTGTGAGTTGTGTCAACACAGGAAACATGCGTGTAGTTCATCTTCCTAACCGAGCTAAGACTCCTTAGTATTTTCTGACATCTAGCGTCCTTGAATTCTTTATTCATTCCTAAGACTGCATGTGGAGTTTTTTCCTTCCCCGGGTAATGCCAGACTATTGCAGAAGAAACATGTACACTTAAAAAGTATGGGAATTCGGACTATGTTCCTCTTCCTCCACGGAAGTTGATTGTTGGATGTCTCCGGATCTTTACATCTAAAGTTGGTCTTGATGGTAACAATGTCAAACCTATGCATCAATAACTACTACAGGCAAAGCTGCCCAACAGTGAGTGAGACCTACAGCAAATTCTGAGAGGCATTTGAAAGGAGACAGCTTAAAATTGGGCCTTTTCTATCATGAATGGCCTTTCTTCTTTTTTTTCTACAAAAAGTTAGAATAGTACTAAGAAATTTTTTGTTGAGGCCTAAATCCCTTATCTCACTGCCTTGGACCGGCCCAGGTTACAGATAACAGTTGATTTATAGGTTAATGTAATACCTTGCTTGATTGAATCTGTCCCAACTTTTAAACCACCAACAGATGACAATACTGCAGCAAGACAGATAGAAAGTGAGAATTGTTATACAAAAAAAATAAAAACTAAACAGTAGTCAAATGGTGATGAAAACACTGATTGTCCACAAACACATGACCAGGGCAAGTCCGATTTTTTTTCAAAAATACATAAAGTAATAGCAGCTTTGGCGAAATAAAGTAATAGCAGATAATAACCTGACATTGCTGGTGTTACAACACCGTTAGCGATCACCATAGAAGTACCAGCAAGCACAAATATCAGTAGCGTCTTCTTCAGAGTCAGAGAAGACTCGAGTCTTTCCTTGATTTTTAATGACCTTTCAAGCTCAGGGGATGGCACCTTTAGCCTAAAGCTTGATATACGGGCATCTGATGGTAACTGATTGGGGAGAAGACTCACCTTAGCATGACGACAAATCAAGGAGTACAAGGCAAAAGTACCACCTGCAGTGGTTCGAAAACAACTATGCTATTAAGGACATAACTGTCAGAACACTATGACAGTCCGAGAGAGAAAGGCGAGTAATATTGGAGGTCTATTTTAGAAGAGATTCATTTTTATGCACTGGCGGTGTAAAACTTAGTAAGACATGTATCCAATTAAATAACACCATAGTGCCACTTTCTTAAGTTGGTTCCTAAAATGTCTCCACAAATATCTACATGTGGCACTATGGTTTGATTTTATTAGATGCATGTGTAAAAAAAGTTTTACACCAATGGTGTATACAAATTAAATCTATTTTAGAATATTTAACTTAATATACCTTCCCCATTATCATTGGCCCACAGAACAACCAGGATATACTTCACCAAAGGAATCAAGATTAAAGTATACAACACAAGCGATAGTGCTCCAAGAATGTCTTCATTTTCATTTATAGGAGCCTTTTTAAACATAACACTGAATGTATATAATGGACTGGTTCCAACATCACCAAAGACAACACCAAGAGTCTGAAAAGCTAATACAATTTTCTTTCCTACGCTGATATCCTGCAATAAATTGAAGACAACAATCATAAAACATTTATATACAGATTTTTTATGTTTCACTGCAGTTAAAAACTTCATATTCTTATGATGAGCAGCACCAGATTTTAAAGGGCGAGCAGAAGCCTTAAACAATGCATCAGTGAATTGTGGAGTAGGTTTCATACAATCCATAAACTAAATAAAATTATCAACATCCAAAAGTAATAGAAGTTGAACAACAACAAAAATAAGCATCTCTAGACACTAAACATTATAAGTAGCTTGTGTTGTAAAATCATTCGTTGAGTTGTAAAATTTGTGAGAGATAAGGTGTACTGTAGTGAATCTGAATTCGTTATTTGGCGCATTGGCAGATACTTGATACTTGTTTAATCTTCAACAATCATTGTAAATTTCATACTTATTTTTCTCTTTATTTTCCCTTTATGAATTATGACCAACTCATAATATTCAACTAACAATTGTAAGGTTGCATACAAACACACATACACAGAAAGAAAGATTGAACACGAAATAGTAACATTAAATTTAAGATTGACTTAAGTATTTTTCCATTCTGAATTTCAACTTATATTTATAAATAAAATTGAAACCAAAATATTCTCAAGCAACTACAACTACTAAACTAAACTCCAATCTATTTGTCAACAAGTCATAGCTCCGCTGGCAAATACCCAAATTGTTGGGTTGGACACCATGACTTGGGTTCCAACCAGGGATCCTCCACTTGTGTGTGAGTTTCAAGTGGTTATTGTCATTCCATCTATCTACAAAAAAAAACTCCACTTTATTTCTTTTTTTGGTCACACAGGTAAACTCGCACACAACTATGAGGTCCTGGGTTCAAACCTCAGTGAGGGTGTCCAACCTAACAATATCGCCATCTGTCAGTTGAGTTAGGGCCTGTTTGGATTAACAGCTTATTTGCAGCTTATAGCACAAGCGCTTATCATGGTAAGAGCTTATGCTTGAGCTTAAATAGGCTATTTTTATAAATTTTTAAAATAAAAAAAAACAAAGATAAAATCAAGTTAAATTTTTTTTTTATATGCTATAAGCTGATTTTATAAGCTAGTATATTGGAGAACTTATGAAAATAAGCCGAAAGATACTTGTGAAAATTGTCATAAGTTCTACCTAACAGTCTTCACAAAACTTATGCTAGTAGATGAGCTCAAATAAGTGAATCCAAACATGCCCAAGTACAACTTCACTCTATTTCAATTACCAATTTACCATATCTATTACCACATAAACAAGCATTGCAAAAAATCTTCAAAATTCCACATTCAACTAAAAAGTAAGTAACAGAATCTAAAAACTAAATCACAAAATTCTTTTGCATAGAGAAAGAAAGAACCTCATAGTCATTTCTATTGGCACCAGGAACATCAAGAGCTTCAACATCAAATGAATCGATTCGAGGACCAGTACGAATGAGTTTTTGTTCAGCGTTATCTTCATCTTCTTCGGAATCATGTACATTAACACGTCCTCTGAATCTCAAATCGGCGTCGTATTCTTCAATATCAGATGCGTCTTCATCTTCATCGTCTTCATGGAAAACCCAACGTGATTCAGTTGAGTCCATTGAGAATCCACCGTTGATTTCATCACCACTCTCTTCTGCCATGGACTTCAACTACTACAGTTACTCTCTCGTGTGTGTGATCATGTGTGAGAGTGAGATATACACCAATGGAAAATTACTTGAATTAAATTATATCATATAATAAAATCAAGTCTCATATTATAACATTTTATTTATGAAATTTATTACATTTTTTTTTTGTACATATTGCATTATTGAATAAATTATTATTATTATTATTATTTTTTGAAGGAATTATTATTATTATTATTATTATTATTATTTGATTTTAATGATAAAATTATGATCATAATCATAATCATAACAAAGGAAATTTATTTTCTTTTTTATGAAATAAAAAAGTTTAGATGTAATGTTGAACTCACGACATGATGCATTTGAATTCAATCATTATCAACGCAATCAACTTTCATTTAAAAAGATAATCTCTTTTGCCTGCTAAATTATATATGTATAATTTTTTTAACATAAAAAATACCTATATCATATATCATATGTGTTAGCGCATAATTTTTTATATATATCTCGTTTACCTTTTCTATTCTTCAACGTGCATGTGTTTTACATACCAACACAAAAATGAAAAGTATCTTATTTTACATGAAAATTTCAATGTCAAAACATCATTCTTTATTCTCAAAATGAGATGTATGAATTGTGGACCAATAAAGAGTCATATAATGCTTCCTTTTGTATCCTATTGATGTAATGTTTTCGGTGTAACTACTTCTAAAACATTACATAGTAAATAAAGTTAGTTTATGTTATTACGTTTTTAATTTATGTGTAAAATCTTTAAACAACATTCATTTTTTAAAAAATGGAAAAATTGAGAATATAACAATAACAATGAAAGATCATACTCAAAGGATGATTCCAGAACCAAAAAAAAGATCATACTCAAACAAGCAATAAATGTTCGGGCAGCTGCTATAAAATGGGTGGTGGGTCATATCATTGAATAAGTCTCACTATCATTAATTATTTTCAAAAATTTATGTGTCTATATTTCTTCAAACGATAAAAATGAAAAAAAAAAGTAATGGAGATGATCTTAACTCCATAAAATGGGACTTCGGAAAACATGGACAAATAAACTAAGCTGCAAAAGCATAACACCTTTTGCTGATTAGCCTCCAAATGGAAAATAACTAACATCATGTAGGCTTGTTTGTTTAATCTAACGGTGAAAATGGGTGGTACACAGGTGAGGGACGATAGAGCCTTCATTTTAGAATCCACGGAAAATTTCATTATCAAGACATCATTTATAATGTATTCTGCTCCTGAAATGCTGAAAAATGAGTTGTATCTTGTGAATTGTGTGGACCAATAGACAGTCCCATTGCTTCCGTCATGTTCTTTGATATGCTTTAAGACAACATGAGCCGATAAAAAGTGGTGTTATTATTTTCCTCTGTTTCTTAACTGCATTATTACCTGTTTAAGTAATTCTTTGATTAGTAAAATAATCGTTGTCTGTATCGGTTAGATTAGGATTGTTCTACAATATAACAATATAACGGATTGTTCTACAATATACTGCTATTTGTAGAGTCTATACCACTATAGTATAGCCTTATTAACTTGCTAATACGACACAATACTAGATGCTTGTTTTCGAATTATTCAAAATTATATATATATAATAAAATGTGTATGTGATTCAATTCTCAAGCCCGAATACACAATTATGCGTACGTGATTCGATTCACAAGCCTGAATACACAAAAGGGGTGCAAATTTCAGGATTTGTCGCATAATTTGTGGATTGAGAACCATGACTTTTTTTAAAATGCAAGTATCTAACTATGTCAATAAGAGAATACACGATGTACTAATGCATAATATTTTTACAGCACATATATAAAAATATAAAAATATTTTCACTAATAAAGTGTGACTAGTGTCTAGTACTATTGATTAAAAAAAAAAAGTGACTGGGCTTCGGCCCTCTCTTGTACCAAAAAAAAAAAAAGTGACTAGTACTAACAGCAAGCAACACATTAGTAACGTCCTAAATTTGGCGCCAAAATAAACAGCTATCCAATTGCACAAGCAGAAATAAATTTGAAATTTGAAGCGTAAACTGACAACTGCCGTGTTTGTTTCCGCTGTAACGGCCTGCTCAGCACGATCACAAGTTTTCATCGCAATATCAACTCAGAAATATGCTATTGGAACTCGCAGGTTGAAAGAGTATGTGTGTACCATTCCTAACTTTAAGGATCACTTTAGTTATTTGTTAGGCTGCTAAATATCAACAACCTTAAAGTGATATAAAGGCAGAAGAAAAACTGCTGGCATTAGCACCTAAACAAGTAGAAAGTGTGGAAAAAACAAAAAAAAAACAAATAATGTTTCTGACTGTACATAAGCCACTGGAAGACAATGATTGTGGATATGTTATAAACTGTCTATACTCCCCTGAGACATGCCCCTCAACTCAAATTGGATGCAACCTCATTAACTTCATCATAGGTGCCAGTCTCTTCATTAAATGAGTACCTATGTTTAAACAAAAATAAACAATCCCAGTGAGCTACAAAAACAATTATCAGTAAGACCAAGAATGAACCGATCACTAAATTTAGAAAATAAACTATACAGCTACTACTCAGGAGCGATTGAATGAGATGACATTGGTTTCTTACAGTTTAACCAGAGTTCTCAAGTTTGAACCCAGGAAATACAACGTTAACAATCTTGAGGGAGAGCTTTGCCCCTCATGTGATTCTTACAGGGCATGAGGGTTGCAAATTGCAATAACTAATCTATAATATAAAGAAAAATTATCCAGCTACTTTAACAAGGTCCATCCAACATGGAATCCCAAAAATTCAAGAGCCTAAGTTATAGATAAACAAGAGTAAATTCAACCGCTACCTCTTTTCCAGGATTCTCTTGTTCATATAAAAATAACATTGTCTATCAATCAGCAACAAACATACAACTAGTAGGACATTTTTCCATTAGGTAGGGTTGGCTAAATGTGTCAAAAGGAGTCATGACACAGACAACGTCTCGTTCTCAATGGTTTGAGCTATAACTTTATCTAATCTTCTTCTCCCTCTAACTACTGGCATATTCTTATCTTAGATTAGCACAAGCACAATCATAAATCGGTCTTTTTACTTTCACCCAAGATCAAGCTTCAAGTAAAGTACGAATAATGCATGTTTCTAGGTAGAGTTTTCATATAAGAAATATCTATCTAACCAGAATAGGATTAGGATTTAAACAGCAAAGAACTCACATCTAGAGGCATGTTGATGTTTAAGAAGGCTAATAAAGAAACTGCAATTTTTTTTTAGAAGGATAAAGAAACTACAATTAAAAACATAAAAATGACACATGACTAAGATGAATCATAATTTCGTAATACCATTTCCCTGATGCTGCAGAGCAATAAAGCCCTGTATTTGGATCATAGTAATAGCCCAAACTGCTGCTGTAATAATACCTGGACCAATAAGTAACTGAAGTCAGATCAAGTTTTCAACAGACTTTTTTTATAAGAGTTCATAAAGAGAAAGATCAAATGGGTACTAAATGAACTTTTACAGCATTAAATCATAGGTGAGTATTGTAGATCACTTTAGATTATTTCAAAAAAAAAGTATACAGAAAAAAAGTCATACCCAGAAGATTCATCATACACATAATCACTTTGCAAAGCTCCGCCTGGAAAGAAAAGTAGAACCAATTAAAAACATTAAAGATGAAATACAACAACAAAATTACCATCTCAGATGCCAAAGTTAGAGAGGCAATGTTTTTACCCTCTGTACCAGAATTAGTGGCATCTGATGATGGTTCACTAACTGCATTATTTTCATCTGCGGATGGCTTAATGGCAGCTTGTCCATCATCATCGGCAAACATATCAAAATCATCCGAGTTCCCAGATATGCCTTCTTCTCTTGCCCTGACCAATTTCTCATATCCATCTGAAAGAGAGAGATTGTAAAACACATAAGCATTAGTAATTGGTGCTCCTACAAAAACATGTAGCATTCCTTGCTCTTCAGTCCTTGTAAATCTATACGTTGATATCATTATTCATGGAAGATGAGACAAGAAAAATATTGAGATTAAATAATGCCTAGGACCAACTTCCCCTAAGTTTAAAGCTTAAAGTGATGGTCAGAAAAATAGTTTTCTTATTATAACACTATGATGATACGGCAACGTATTTCATTTCACATCTCGACCATAATACCAAACACAAGTGGAATAGAATTATGTCATTAAAAGACATGGCTAATTAACCAGCATATTCCATCGTGCTAATAAAGTAACTCATATCACAATGTTCTGTGAGTCACAAAACATAAAAGTAAAGGTGTGAATACAACAATTAAACATAATAAAAATAAAGTAAAGGCATGATGTAATGCACTGACCTGCTTCACGCTCAAAAACCTCTTTATGTTCGTGATAAACGTCTACAATAAACACAAACAGACAAACAGAAAGAAACCAATATTAAGCATCATGTGGTAAAACACAAATCTAGAAGCACAGCAAGCTGGACAACACAAAGGTACCATCAGGCTGTCATAATAAATAATGTCTTAGCCATGAACAATATCTACAAAGCCCAATGAGAATGACTTAACTGAATTCACCATTCTCCATAAGCTTCATAGCATCCTCAGTTAGCTGGTCAAAGACAATCTTAGTCTCACCAGACATTTTTGTCTTTCTATCACCGCTCCCTTTTAACCTTCTCAAGCCTTGTAAGACCTATTGGAAAAGATATCCATTATCACAAACCAACAAATGACCTTCAACATCCCTTAACAAAATAAATATGTACGTAAATTCTACCGTCGATTATAGTGATTTCCAATGGCAAGACTTTAAGAGAACACATTTAAATATTATATAAAATTAACAACGATAGTTAGTTCCAAGCTAGTATAACTTTTTACAACAATACTTTGCTTCTTTTATTTTTAAGAAAATTCGGAACCCCCTTTGTAAGCCAAATTGGGGATTACCGATTAACTGGTTTTTCTCTGCCAACCATGAGGGAGAGAAAAACAGTTACATGTCAGGTCTAGATTAACACTGAATAGCCTACTATGGAATTAACAGCAAATTCCACTTTTTGATTTTCGGCAGTTCCTAGTTCCAACTTCAAAATTACCCATTCTTTACACATTAAGAGGATAAAGTAATCAATAAATGTTTAAAGGGTATCAATTCCCTCAACAATGTTTACCAAAAGAATAATTTAAGGGTGTGTTTGGATGGAGGGTTTAGGAGGGGAAGGGAGGGGATGGCTTACTTTTCTTTTTTAAATTACGGATGTTATAAAATGAGTTTTAGAAAATTGAATTAACAACATGATAAATGATTATATAATACTTCAAAAACACTTTATTTATTTTTAAAAAAAAAAAAACATTTTACATTGTTCGTAATTTAAAAATTAAAAGTGAACCCTCCCCTCCTAAACCTTCAATCCAAGCACACCCTAAAGGTTTGTTTGGTTAGAGAAAATATTTTTTGTTTTCATTTCCTATTGTTGCTAATTACAAATTAGCATTATCTTGTTTTCTCAAATCAATCAGACCTAAGAATGAATCAAATGATAAAACATAGGACTTACTGTTTCCTCTGGTTCAAGAACATTTGCAATGCGCCTCTTCATGATTGCCACATCTTTAGAAGAAAGCTCTTGGACCTCCTCTTCATCATTTGTTG
>Ga0099826_10000512_pt1 | contig 19040 bp, 8 predicted proteins | sample Mtrugardesep15_FD_76830 | JGI IMG/M metagenome (GOLD analysis project Ga0099826, IMG submission 76830) | Root nodule microbial communities of legume samples collected from California, USA - M. trunc garden sep15 | ecosystem: Host-associated > Plants > Roots > Nodule | place: USA: California... | reverse complement strand
TCTTTTTCCACTCCCTCGCACGCTCCCATCTTGCCAACCTCGTCATCCCAATGGAAGGCCCATAATCCATATTCATGTCGAATTGTTGCAGCACCAACTCGCTGTTGTTTTGTTCATCTGTAATCCCACCATTCACATTACCAGACACTGATGTGTTGTTTTGTTCATCTGTAACCCCACCATTCACATTCCCAGACACTGATGTGTTGTTTTGTTCTTCTGCAACCCCACCATTCACATTCCCAGACACTGCTGTGTTGTTTTGTTCATCTGTAACCCCACCATTCACATTCTCAGACACTGAAGAAGAAGAAGAAGAAGAAGACATATTCGAAGAAGAAGACATATTCTTTCTCTCTTTCTTTGATCTTTCTCTTTCTTTTTCAACTTATGAAAACTGTTTGAAATATTTGTATCATCATTTTCCTTTCTTAATTTTTGTGGGATAATTGACAATTTTTTATCATTGTAGTTGATTGATTTTTTTTATAAAACTATGAAATATATTTATATAAAAAAGGTTTTTTTTTTACATCTGAGATATGTGTAGAAAGAAAATATGGTTAAACTTCCAGAATTATCAGATGAAAATTAGTAATACGTACTAAGCAAGGATCGATACTTTTAGAAAGAGTAATATTCTTTTTACAACTATTTTAAGACAATTAATAGGATTATTTTTTTCTCTTTCTTATTACATAAAAAACAATAAAAAGAGAAAAATGAAGAGAGATTAAAATATGAGTATAAGAGAGTTGACTAAAAGTAATCATAAAATGATTGTATAAATATTATTTCTCTTTTAAAAATGGACTAAGGGCCTGTTATGCCATAGCACTACAACACATAACAAATCATGATTAGCATGAGACCAAGTCAACCAGACGTATATAGAATCAACGCAATTTATAATGCTTCGTGGCTACAATGCCTTCCAGCGGCTACCAAACGCTATTTGTAACGGTTCTTCTTTACTCCCCAAGGATTCCTTCATCGTACAATATAAGTACATCCCTTCACAACAACATTAAGTACACAATCTTTCTACTATAAAACCTTTTACATTCCTCATTCACTAATTTGAGTATCAAAGTGCTTGCATGTACCACCTTCACTTTCAACATCGACAAAACATTGCTTTTGCTCGACCAATATTTTTGATCTCTTCAGAATAATACACATATGATTATTATAAACATAAAAAGTAGCAATATTTGGAATATATTTTAGATTGGGTAGAGACTCAATTCTCTAGTCCAAAATCCATTAGTAAAGCATAGGCCAAGTAAGACACTCGAAGCATTTAAAGACTACATCTTCAGCAAAAGACTGCAAAGCATCAAATTAGATGCTTGATGCCAATCTAAGCCCTTCAAGCAATGGAACAGATGGCTGGTCCTCTGACACAGAACGGAAGCAAGTGTTAGCGTGCGCTAAACCTAAAAGATAAACAACTGGTTGTAAGCGACAAACCTATCAAATAAGGGTTTCCGGAGTCCACCAGAATTGAGAGAAAATATAGAATAATTTTATTAAATGAAAAAAAAGTGCCACTTAGGCTGCACAATGTTTTGTTTAAATAAAAAAAAGAAATAACAAACATGTGGGCCGAAATAAAACAAAACGAAATAATAATAGAAAGTTCTATAAATTGCTAAAATATTAAAAGGCGGTTTTGGGCCTTCAGACGACCTCGAATAACTAAAATAACCCCTATGACATGGCAAAGCAATGAGTCCTATTCGTGAGGCCTGGTGCTTTCCGAAAAGATATAATTCGGGTCAAACGGACACTGGATGCAAAATTTGCACTGTTCTGACTGAACCTTCCTTGCGCGCCACTTCATCCTCGATTTTTGCTGCTAGCTTGTCTACATCAGTCTCCTCCATCTCTGAAGAACTCGACCCACAGTTTTCATCTTGACCAAGGACTTCATCTGCATGGTATATGTATGTCTGCCACATTGAAAGTGTTGGAAATGTTCGTAGAATCTAGAAGTGCTACCCCCTACTTCCCAACAAATAACCTTATCACCTCCTCATATCCTAACCTCAAACACAGTTCTGAGAGAAGTATGCAATAATATATTTAAGAATCTGATGGAGCTGGTAAACTCAAGGAATCAAGTTATTCACCTAGAGAATTATGAAGACAAATGGAACAATGTCAGGGAAGTAGTGAATAAAGTTCTTAATGATCTTCAGAGTCTGTTTGTCCAAGCTCAAGATAAGGCTATGAGGAAATGGTTTGATGAAGTAGGCAAAAGCATGGCAGATGTGGAAGTCAAGAGGACAATGAAACAACTTTCGGACTCTCCACACTACATTGATTACTCAAAGAAGGTTATGCAGTAGTCAAATCAGGTCTTGATACATCATGGATCACTTAGATGTTTATTAAGCCAGAGAAAGTGGTCATGAAAAGTCTGAACATGGAAGATCTTGAAGAGATGAAGCTAGTTGAAAAACTTCAGGAGGATCTATTTAAACGGAAGATGGTTTCAGAAGATTTAAGACGATTGGTAGAGCTTAAGGAAGAGCCGAAGCAACAGAGAGTTATTCAAGAAGCTCAGATTAAGAAGACTGAAGATCTTGAGATGAGATTGAAACAACAACATGATGAATCACTGGCCAATCAAGCTGCTTTGGAGAAGAAACAAGATGAGACTAATGCAGGGATTGCTGACATCTTGAAGATGCTGAAGAATCAGTCTTTGAACCCTAGTTGCACACCTGTTTTTGCTTGTTGTTAATCTTATGCTTCTGATATATTTCATGCTTATGATACATTATTTCTCTCTGATATATTCTGTTAATGTTATGCCTTGTCTATCATTTACTAGTTTTTGCTCTGTTTTGATAGAAATATTCATGTTTTTAATCCATCTTTTTCTTACTCTCTTATTTATTTTTAGTCTTTTTGTTGATGATAAAAGGGGGAGTAATACATAATAACATTTAGACTTTGAGTCGACTAAATTAAGATTAAAATTAATTTAGGAGAACCTTCTTCTTATCTCTTAGTCTTCGGATTTTATGTGAATTATTTTTGAGTGACGTTTTTGTGTTCAAAATGAAGTTAATTAACTTGAATAGAACTCATGACGAGCTTACAAACCTCACCTTAAGAACTATTAGACTCAGGGGGAGCTTACAAATCTCAGACCCTAAAGTTAACTTGTTAATTAGATTAACAAGAATTGACTATTAATACTAGTGGTTGTCATCATCAAAAGGGGAAGATGGTTGGAACAAAATGTGTTTAACTTTGCCACCTTTAGTTTTAATAATAACAAGGTATTACAAGTTCAATTGGATATGCTAATATTTGTTCAAGTGTGCAAGACCATAGAATAAAAATTATAAGTCTTTAAACAAAGTATTGGTTCTGAAAGAACAAATGAGAGCAAAAGAATTTGTAAAGGAAGCTTATGTTGCAAGGCTGAGTCTGAAGACAATCAGAGTCTAAAGACCATCAGAAGCTGACTGCCAGAGTCTGAAGTCACCCAGAGTCTAAAGTTCATCAGAGTTTGAAGTCAAGAACCTTGAGTTAGTTATATTTATTGAAGATACAAATTTGTAGAAGGAATAAAAGCCTGGAGAAACGAATATTTCAGAGGAATTAGAAGGCATTGGATGCTTATCCACTGAAGGAGTTCATAGAAAGGACAATAATACAATTGTACAACCACTACTCCACTCATGCTTGCACATAGTACTGCTACAATCGTGTCTCTGCTGGTTAATTTTCCATAAAAGGAATGAATTTCAAATTATTCCCTCCTAGAACATTAACCAAATCAAGCAACAGATCATTGATAATTGATCAAGTTTTTACAACGACTCTTTTGATGTACTGACATTTCTACAACGTATCTTTCATACCTCTATGTAAAGGAATGCAAACTTGAAGATTTGTAGAGACTCAACAACAATTTACTTGTGTCAAAACTCCGTTGAAATTGTTGTGCATCATTTACTTAGAATTTTTTAACAACTTTCATATCTTAGAAATTCTAGAATCTTAAGAGTCCAATTTAATTTGTATTGTGAACACCGCTGATTGTATATCAAGTGTTCAAACCAAACATATTTCTATGTAATTTGTTTGTTTAGAAATCGCTTGCTTTTGTGAATGGGCATAGGAAATATCTTGCTTGTGTGTTTGAGTGTTTGAAGTCTCTTGCTTGTGTGCTTGAGCATTTGTAATTAGATTTGGATAGTGAAATCTCCTTGAAAGTGTAAGGGAGACTGAACTACTTCCAGATTGTGGAAGAAACCAGGATTTTTGCAGTTTTAAGTGATCTGCATACATGTTTAAATGCAGTGTCTTTTTCTCTTCTAAAGGTTATCATATGATTTTTTTTTCCTTCAAAACATTATATGTTTATGTTTCATGCTTGGTGTGCAGGGTATTTGAGATCACTTAAATGCTTCAATTGCAGTTTGCTTCATTTTGAATTTCCTCTTTTCTAAAAATAATGTGTAAAGTAAGTTAGTGCTCTAAAATAGAACTTCAGTTGGTTACCACATACTTATATTATTGTAGACATAATTAGAATAAAGGAACTTGCTAACTGATTATAATTTTCTACTATTTTGAGTTGTGATTTTTGTTCACACTTCCGATCTCTTTTTTGGTTATATCACAATTTACGTCAACTATTGAATAAGTTTTATTTTCTAAAGTTCAAATCTCAAATTGTTAAGTTGGATACAAGCTTATTCTTTATATGAATAAAAATGACCATGCATGCTTTGTGGTTTCCTATATAGAGAAAAGTTCCTAGAACAAATTGTTTAATGCTGCATTGGGATTCAGCTCAAAAATTTCCACTATAAATATATGAATGTTTTGAAACACAATTCACTCGATCTTACACATTGTGTCATTCTGTCCTAGATTAACATGTAATGTCTTGAGAAATTTATCCCGGCAAACAACAAGCTAGAGGCAGCAACTACATGTGAGAGTCCATACTCCTACCTTATCGTCTTTATGAAAAGAAGGACACCACTATATCATTGAGTTATAACTTAAATGAATTAGTTAACTAACTTTGACTGTTTTTAGTGTAAGTTTGTGGGTATTATTAACGAGGAAAAGACGAGGATGATGAAGAGAACATATAATATGATAAGTATTATTTTGTAATTTTAATGTAGTTGATAGGCAGGAAGGGTTTTAGAAATTTACTGCACTTGCCTTGACAATATATGATAAGCTAGAGGTTGCCTTTGATATACTCAGATGTCTAGATAAATGAAGAGGTCCAGAATTCATAACAAGATATAACAACTGAATAAATTGCAATGATAAGGTTTAAAAATACAATGTTTTTCTTTTCTTATTGCTAAGATGAATTTAATCTTTTTGTTTTCTCTAATAATTCTTTTATGTATGGGTAACACAAAGATATTTGGTCTTCCATTCTTGCTCACCATGTCAGTTTCTGTTGCACCAAATAGCATATAGCAATTGATTTAAATTGTTAACTATTTTCTTATTAATGCTATACAATTTAAGTTGTACTCCATCCGTCTAAAAATAATACTCGTTTAAGGTTTGTGTATAATTTAAAAAAATGATTAATTATGTTGATTTCAATGGTAAAAATAATATTATTTACTAAAATAATAGTGAAAAAAATAATAAATGTTGCATTGATATTTTAAAGTGATAATTATTTTAAGACAGAAAAATGCTAAAGAGACAATTGCTTTGAGAGGGAGTACATGTTTTTTCTTTATCATGGTATCTAACTTTCTTTAAGAGAATTTCGAACATTGTTCTTAGGTTTTGTTTTGCTATTTGACTCAACACAAAGATGTCATAAATGAAAATTAATGATCTCTAATTTAAATTGGAAAATTTTAACGTGCTATATTAACTTAAGTCATTTCAATAAAAATTGACTAATTTGATTAAAAAAAATTGACATAAGGCTTGGATCAAGTTCCAAATGAGACAATTTTATATTTACAATGACTATTAACAAGAGTTACATCAAGAGGTGGATTGAATAAGTAAAAAAAATAAATAGGTTGAAGATACTGATAACTGATGAAGACTGTTAAAATGTTAATGTCTTTGAATGTCGTTTATGGAGAAATATTTGTAATGTATATTAACTGACAGTGGCGGAGCTAGAAAAAAAAAAAGCCCGGGTGGGCCAATAAATTTTAAAATATTTTTTTATAACACAACTTTTAATTGGAGGATAAGGGAGGTTTGAAATCCCCACAAATTAGAAGGTCTAAAACCTCCGCTGACGTATAAGCATGACAAAAACCATGTATGCCACTTTTGGATCTGCCGAAAAATAAAATCGTTGAAAAATTATTTAAAATCTCATAAAATAGACATATAATTTCTAATTTTTAATTTTTCTGGGTGGGCCATTACAGAATTTTGTAGATATCTGAATGTGCCGAAAGCTAAAATTGTCGAAAAATTATTTAAAAAATGGACCCTTAATATACGGGCCCTTAATTTATAATAAATTATTCAATATCAAAATGACTTTTTTTAAATATTTAATAAATGGACACTTAATATATGAGAAGTTTGTTATTTTTTTACTCATACGAATTGAAACCAAATGATCTATTAAATATATTACGCAAATGTTATATGTTTTATTTGTTCACAATAACAATATGATTTATTTGACCAAAACAAAAAAAATAAAAATAAGATTTATAGAGAGGCATGTAAGTTTTATTTGAGCAATTCCACTAAGGCAATTTAAGATAATACATTGAGTTCTCTACATCTTGAAAACAATATTTATTAAAATGAAAAGGTGTATTATATTTTTTTTTACTTATCTATCATACGGTAAGCATATAGGATCCCCATGTTGTTGAATTCTACATGGTCGTGACTTGAATATATTCCAATTGCAATCATCGCAATTAGATTTACGTAAATCATTGCGTTTGTAAATATCAAAATCATGTGCCTCACCATTCCATCCAAAGGAGCAGAAGCTGTCGGCAATAACTTTCTCATTGAAACTGAAACCATAGTTATCACCAGGATGCAGAATATGAAGTCGGAAATTATCATCTATAATTTTGCAATGAACAGTTAAGTCCAAACTTCCTTCCAAAGAGTTGTGAATATTCACATGTACTCCATGAATATTGTGCAGGGATAACAATATCAACGCACATAGCAAAATAAATTTTTGGATAAATGGAGACATTGCACCTTTGGTTATTCTTTTCTTTGGAAGGGAATAATATTGGATATATGTATTTATAGGACTAAGAATATTGAACAAAGTAAATTCAAATACTTAGTCAACTAAAAGTAAATTTAAATAGATTTAAAGTCTTGTGTAATTAAATTAATTCGTACAACCATCCCATTTAATTAATATTCTATATATATCTCATTGCAAAAAAATTCCAAATTGTTATTATAAAAAAAATTCAAAAAAGTCAAATGTATTTGGTCAATCATTAAGACATAAAATATACACAAAATAAAATGTATTTGATTCAAATCTTACGTAATTATAGTACATATCTTTATCTTTATTATAATAAAGTTGTTAATAAGTTTGCCGTGACACTAACTAGTGTGTATACCGTGCAACGCAAGGGAAAATGTTCCAATAATCTAAATTAAAATAAAATACTATATACTTCAAATCTCAATTCATTTTAAATTTGAAGAAAGATTTCAGGAGTATTCTATAAATAATTAATGGTTGATAGAAATTTGTTTTAATTTAACTAAAATCAAGTTCTCCAAATTATTAATATAAGTTGTATAAATTAATGTGACTAAAGAAATTTATGTTGATTCAACAAAAAAAAAATATGGTGAGTTCCTATAATCACTTTTTAAACAAAGAAGCCTCTTATAAAGCAAGAATCAAATGACTCGTAAAATAATAGCATAAAATTTAATATTTCCGACTATATCAAACTATGGATGTAAATTTTGATGTGTTAGCTAAACTATATTCTACTAAAATAATATTGCAATTCACTTAATTATCGTTCCAAAATAAGCGTCCTTTCCTTACATGTGGTGACATAACAATGTATAATCAAATTTTCTTAACTTTTGAATACATATGGTAACAACCCAGTGCATACTCAAGTTTTCTTCAAGTTTTGAATACATATGGTTACAACCGTTGTACAAAATTCGTTGGCTAATACATTTGCAATAAACCACTTCAAGAGCTCTTACATATATGAATATAGTTCAAAGGTATTAGTTGTTGCACATAAACTACACATAGCTAGCTAGATGATAAGAACAGAATCACGAAATGATTTTTAGCTCCTGCATACATATATGAAGAATAAATTAGCAAACAAAGTAAAATTAAAAGCCAAATATCTCAAAGTTATATTGTGAATGATGTTAAAGGGATAATAAAACAAAAATGTTGGTCATAGAAATCATTGTCAGGCCTGTTCAAATCCAAATATTCGAAGAATATTTTCTACAATATTAAGTGGAATGAAAGGGTGTTTGTGAACTTACATCATGAGCTTGGGCAAGACTATTAGCTATCTCATAAGAAAAGCAAGAAAGCGGAAGGGTGTGTTTGGATTGAGGGTTTAGGAGAGGAATGGAGGGGGTTCACTTTTAAGTTTTAAATTACGAATAATAATGTAAAATATTTTTTTAAAATAAATTAACTATTTTTGAAGTATTATATAATCATTTATCTTGTTTTTTTTTTTAAGGAATCATTTATCACGTTATTAATTCAATTTTCTAAAAATCATTTTATAACGTCCGTAATTGAAAAAAGAAAAGTAAGTCTTCCCTTCGCTTCCCCTTTTAAACCCTCAATCCAAACACACAACCTTGTAATACTGTATTGAAGAACTTAATTACATCATGTTGCTCTGTACCTAAATAATTTAATTGCAAGATTGAGATACATGTGAAAAGATCACTTCTCACCAAAATCCCAATGTGAAGAGCTGGTAGTGAGAAATGTAAAAACAAAATAAATTTGAACAAAGAGTAAACCTTGAAAAAAAAATTAGAATAGAACAATGGATTTGAAACATAAGAAATATTTTTTGAGAAAACTGAAACATAACACACATATGAAGAAAAAATTATGCAAGGGTTAAAAAATCAAACAAAGTAGAACAAAAGCTTAATAATCCACTATATTTAGTAGTCGATGCATTTAACAAACGATTTGTATTTAACCTAACTTGACATTATGCACTAGATAAAATAATACAAATTTACTGTAATGCCCATTGTATGGTAGTTTGTTGAATATAAGTATTAAAAACAAAATACTTAAGGAAGAACAATTCAAAAATCAAAGATAAGTAAAAATGCATCAAAGAGGTATATATTACTAGTGGGGGACCATAGGAGGAAAAGTAACATTGCATCATAGAGATGCACGTGAATGAAGACACCATGCATGGGGAAGAAAAAGTTAAAAAACAAACATGGAAAAAGTGCAGAATAGGAAAATACTAATACAGTAGACACAGAAGTAGAAAGATATAACAAATTTGAAAGAGAAAAAAAAGCTAATAGAGTTACTCCACTTGCTTGCTACTATAGATAAAACGAGAAGAAGACACTGAGTTTTGAGTGTACCAAAATAAAAGTTTGTAAAATTTTGATTTTGTTCTTCAATGTTGTTGTTAAAATTCTGCTTAATTAAAATATAAACGATCAGAGAACTGGATATGTTTTATATTTGCGGTTCAAAAAAAAAAAACATGTTTTATAATTACAATGATATTTTGATATAATTATTTATATTTTTGTTGGTTGATTACAATATTTTTCTTGTTTATTGATGTTCAACCGTATTTGAATTCTATAATCAAAAACTCTAAAACATGTTGAAGATTCAATAATCTAAATGAAATAGTATAAGAAAGAGCGGTGATATGTTGACAACTATAGGTGGCACACACCTCTTCTATCTCCACACACAAATGTAACACGTGGTCATCTGACCCTCGCCACCTCACCTAACACTCTCTTTCACATAGGGTGAAGTTACTAAAATGTCATTTCACATAGGATGTATAATAAGGTAGGAAAAAATGGTGCGTGCCAGGAGAGGGGAACGAATTTCAGCACTATGTAACAATAAAATATAGGGTTAAATAAGTAAATAGTCCCCTAAATATACCAACATTTGATTTTAGTCCCTATAAAATATTCTTTAGGTTTTTGGTCCCTCTAAAATTTTTAATTTATGAAATTAGTCTCTGTTCTAGTGTAATACTCAATATAGAGCAGGGACTAATTTCATAAATAAAATTTTTTAAAAGGACCAAAAGCCTAAAGAATATTTTAGGAAGACTAAAATTAAATGTTGATATATTTATGAGGATCATTTACTTATTTAACCTTAACCCTAAACTATACTAGCTGTCACAAAAGATATTCAGTAACCCAAGCTCTTATCCTCGTAGCTACTAAAACATACAAGCCTATAAATATCTCAGTCCTACCAACAAGCAATTGAAACACATTGAAATGATATCATCAACAATGAAGTTTTCCTCATGCATACTACTTCTCCTCCTGATCCTAACCACACAACACTTCATCATACCTTCACTCTCAGAAAAATGTAACCCAGATGATAAAAATGCCCTACTCCAAATCAAAAAAGAACTTGGCAACCCAAAAAAACTCTCTTCATGGGATCCAAACACAGACTGCTGCAACAACAAATGGATAGGTGTCTCATGCGACTCAAACTCACAAACCAACCGAGTCAACAACCTTGATCTTGAGAACCTTGACCTTCCTAAACCTGTTCCAATTCCACCCTCCATCGCTAACCTCCCTTTCCTTACCTTCCTCTCTCTCTCCCGCATCCCTAACCTTGTCGGGACTATCCTCCCACCGTCCATCTTCAAACTCAAAAAACTTCAGTACCTCACTCTCAGTTACACCAGTATCTCCGGCGAAATACCAAATACCCTCTCACAGATCAAAACCCTCTTAGGCATCGACTTCTTCAACAACAAACTAACTGGTCCCCTCCCCGCTACACTCTCCTCTCTCCCTAACCTTATCGAAATCACTTTTGACCGCAACCAACTCACAGGTACAATACCAGAGTCCTACGGCTCATTCCCAAAATCATTTACATGGCTGTCTCTTTCGCAAAACCGCCTCTCCGGGAAGATTCCGGCATCTCTAGCAAAGCTGAACTTGGCGTTAGTGGACTTGTCAGGGAACAAGTTGGAAGGTGACGCTTCTGTGTTATTCGGGTCCGAGAAAGAAACTAATGTAATATGGTTGAATAGGAACTTGTTGTCTTTTGATATTGGAAAAGTTGGGTTGTCCAAGAATTTGGAGTCGCTGGATTTGAGTAACAACAAAATTTATGGTACGCTACCTAATGGATTTACGAAGCTGAAGTTTTTGAAGGACTTAAATGTGAGCAATAATAATTTGTGTGGCGAAATTCCAATAGGTGGAAAATTGCAAAGCTTTGATGAGTCTTGTTATGCACATAATAAGTGTTTGTGTGGCTCTCCTCTACCACCTTGTAAGACTTGAAATGAATCTGACAAAACTATGTGAACGGTTTTAAATAAAAATGATGGCTGTCTTAGTTTATTTAAGTTCAAATCAATGTAAGAGAAGTATATTGTGTGTTGATGACATTTGGTTAATTAATTACTAATCCCTCCGTGTGTCATATAATTATGTGTCTCTAAAAAATTTCGATTGTGTTATTTGGACATGCGATTCTCAATATGGTATCTCACACCGTATATTATTGAATGTGGATACATCGGTCCGAAATGAGAACAAATTAAAACTCAAAAATTGTATAAATATATGATGCAGGTGTGTCCTTGTGTTCGTCAAAAACCTTTTCTATTTTATCAAATCAAAACTAGAGTATAATGATATTTTAATAATAATATATTATTGTGCGTTATAAAATGTGTGCCCATCTCAAATGAAATACATAATATAGAATACTAATGATGAAACAAAGAAGAATAGGAAATTAAGGAATTTCTATTAGACAATAATCAATATCGCCTAGAAGCATTTGACAGTTCTAAGTAGTGAGAAATTCAATTAAGTAAGTGGTTAAAAGTTCAACTCTCGATATTTATATATAAAGAAAATTTACAATGTAAAAGAGAGTCCAACTTAATTTGCCAAATAGCTTCCCGACGAATATTAGTGGAAACTAGATCATATGTTAATGTGACCCAAATACAATTCATAAAATGCAAGAAATGGATTCTCTACCTCTACAGTCTAGTAATTTTGGTAATTTTAATGTCTATAGGAGAGAGATTGATGATTAAAATAATGGTGAAGTTGAAGACTATGCTACATGAAGTTTTGTTGGATTCTCTCCTATCATTTAATGTCACGTAATTATTTTAAATTAATTATAAATTTTGAATCCTATAAGATAATAGTATCCAACCAAACTCTAGGATATCAAAAGAAATTTTTTAAAAAAATAAAATAAAATCATTTTGATAAGAGATAAAATTTGATAAAGAGAGATAATAAAAATTCAAAAGTAGACATTCTCTTCCCCAAAAATAATGTTTGAAGGGTTCAAATTTCAAGTAGTACAAGAGAAGATTCACATACATGTTTGACATCACAATAAGATATTAAATATGATAATAATATATTGATTTAGTGGTAGATTTACAAAAGACAAATATATAATTTAGACTGAATTTGACATCAACATTGAAGATTTTTATGGTTTCTGACTTTAATATATATTTTTTTAACGAATGAGACTTTATTATATAGTGTGTCTGTGTGTGTGTATATATATATATATATATAAAATAATAATAATAATTCTCTTTTTGTACTTTTTTTTAAAATACTGATGAATTTGTCAAACATATTATTATTGCGAGATAAAGGGAATAATAAATAGTTGCGTTTAAAGTTCAAAGAAACCTTTCATATTTCCTTCTTAATATTAGAGTGTGTTTGATTTGTAAGGACCGAACAAACAAAAGAGTGTCAAACAAGCAGTTGAGTCACATGCCAACTTTTAATAATCCACTATGTTTAGTAGTCGATGCATTTAACAAACGATTTGTATTTAACCTAACTTGACATTATGCACTAGAGAAAATAATACAAATTTATTGTAATACCCATTGTATGGTAGCTTGTTGAATATATTATTAACTTGACATTAAAAACAAAATACATAAGGAAGAACAATTCAAAAATCAAAGTTAAGTAAAAATGCATCAAAGAGGTATATATTATTACTAGTGGGGGACCAAAGGAGGAAAAGTAACATTGCATCATAGAGATGCATTGAAAAAGAGCAGGATAGGAAAATACTAATACAGTAGACACAGAAGTAGAAAGAAATAACAAATTTGAAAGAAAAAAAAAAGCTAATAGAGTTACTCCACTTGCTTGCTCCAATAGATAAAACCAGAGGACACTGAGTTTTGAGTGTACCAAAATAAGAGTTTGTAAAATTCTGATTTTGTTCTTCAATGTTGTTGTTACCATTTTGTTTTTCAAGGTTTTGTTTCAATAATTTTTTATTTTTTTTGAAGAGGCATTTCAATAATTTTGTGTTCTTATTTTGATTCAAGGAAATAGAAATTTGTAGGTTAAATTTATCTCAAATCCCGCTTTTGTTCACAACCCTGTCATGCCTCAAACATATCATTCTTCTTAGATCTACACTAATTCAAAGTAAAAATTGAAACTCATTCACAATTCAAATTCAAGATTGAAACTCAATCAGGAACAGAAACTCAACTTTTGATTGTTAAATATTTTATAACATAATACAACATTATAACTTTTAGAAAGCAATTTTCCCCGCCTCTAGATTCACTCTGAGAGTACACATCCAAAAGTATACTTTCAAACAAAAATATGATATATTTTTCAGAAACAAGGAGGGTGGATAAATAGCTCTCCAATATTTATAAAAAATAAAATAAAAACTAAAAGATTACATCATCAGAAGACGAATATTCAAAACCCATAAGACAAGTTGATCAATACACGATTGTCCTAGGTCTATTAGATTGCGTTTTAGATCTAGTGCGATGTGTCTTCTTTGGAGCTTCGGTGGTTAATGCATACATCTTCACAGCAAATAAGTCCTGTGGGAATCCTTTCTGATCCTGATAGAATACAAAAACAGCTTCAAAATCAGAATTAATGAAACTGAAAAGGATTGGTAACAACCCATAAGTCTATGACAGAAGAGATTCCCATAATAATGAGGCATTAGGAAATATTGTTTAAAATAGAACACCATGCTGCACTGACAGTAAAAAGTAACTTTCTCTTTTCCATAGTAAAAAGTTGAATGTAAAATTTATTGTCAAATTTTCAACCCAACACAAAATACTACTATTTTATAACATCTGGTTAGCCAAAAATTGGTGGCAAAATCATTTCTATGTTCCCCCTAGTGAAGATTTGGAGGAAGAAGATTAAAGACGTATTTGTATCATCATGCATGGAAGATGTATTAAAAAAAATTCAACAAAGGTGTTGATGATACTAATTAAAAGTAGAGTATCAACTATATAAATTAAAAATAAAAACATCAAATAGAACAAAAATAAAGTTTCAAAATCATAATCAATGAAACTGAAAACGATTGGTATTAAGTGTACTCTGAGTCTATGACAGAAGAGATTCCCAATAATAATGAAGGGGCAATCAAATACATGGTTCAGACAATAAAAACAAGCAATACTATACAGAATGAAGGGCATCAAAGAAAAGCAACCTATGCTGGTTATGTATACAAGAACATTGGCACTTGAAAATATAACTTTCCATGTTCCTATTAAAAGAAAACTTTCGTTTTTCCATTCTAAAAATTTGATGTCAAATTTTCAACCTCACAAAAAATGCTTTTTATAACATCTGGTTGACCAAAAATTGGTGGGAAAATCATTTCCATAACATTCCCCACTCTGAATCCAAACACTAAGATATAGATCTTCCTATATCATTATATTTATATATTTGGAGGGAGAAGATTAAAGATGTATATGTACCATCATGGGCGGAAGATTTTAAAAAAAATCCAACAAAGTTGCTGATTATACTCAACACAAAAGTAGAGTGCCACCATAATAAACTAAAAATAAAAACATCTCCAGGAAGCGGCGTTCTATTTTATTTCTAATGATAAAGAACATTAGAACGCCAGAGACATCATAAAGAATCCTAGTGTTCAGATATGGTTGGTTGAACCTTCTCCGGCATTTTTAAACATCCAAATGAAAAGACGGTAAATTACCTTTGCTTTGTAAACATGCAAGCCACACCTAGAAAAGAGTTCTCTGAAGTATGGATCAGATCTTGTAACGCTCCGGTCTTCATTGTCAAGCACAAATCCTGCAAGGAACAAAGCATTGATCCAAAACAATAAAGTTCAACTTACAGGAAGATGCACAGATAAGGCAAATTCAGAAGAATGGATCACAATAAAAGAATACACGAAGGGGGTCCTTTTCGTTGTTTGGAAGCTGGTATGGTTAATGGGATAAATTACAGATTTAACTCCCGATATATAATTCTTTCTAGTTTTATTGTTTACTCTATCGCTAATAATGAAGAGAAACATTAACAACACTTTTTTCAACACACCTTTCATCATTGGGTGGAATTCATGTGGATCTCACCAGTTAAAGGAATTGATCCTACAAAATAGGAAGTGACCCACATAAAATTCGGTCTATAACAGTGTTTCGGAAAATGTGTGTCAATTGTATTGCTAGCATTCCTCATTTTTTAGGTATACAAATCTCTTGATCTTGAATCACCAAAAAATTCTAAAGTTTATTTTGTTTAATCAAACTGTAGTTTTTATCTTTATCAGCCACCTACAATTATAATGTAAACTAAAATTTTAACTAAATATATTTTTAGTGTTAATCAAAACTATAGGGATCATGCATAGTAGAGAGGGAAAGTGATACTTAAAATAATAAACTAATATTAATAATGATGATGATGTGAAACAAAAGACGAAGTACTAAACGTTTCTAAGATATAATCATCGTATTATGAGATATCCTCTGGATACTATAGAGGATATGATATATGACAGAACATTATAGCGTCGTTTGATCTATGTAACCGACCCTACGTAGTGGGATAAGGCTTGGGTGTTGTTGTGTCATCTGGGTATTACATTTTACAACACCACCCACAAGCTCAAGCTTAAAAAGGATAAGTAACCAGACAATGTTCCACAAAACATGACTGCAAAAACTCATGGCTCTGCAAAATCAGTGTTCCTCTACTACTGTGCTTGATACCGGTAAAAACAGTTTTAATATTATATATAAAAAAAAGTTTATGATCAAATACTTGGTAAATAATCATTAAAACAAACATGATTTTCCCCCACAACTTAATTAAAATTTTAAAACCACAAACACTAATTAGTTTTTGATCTGTGGTTTCTCTTTAACTGGTTCAATCCCAAGGAAGTTTATCTTGTGGCACTGTCCTAACATCTTAACATTCATTCCTAAACATGAAATTGTTGCTCCAACTTCCTATTAAAACTTTATTCTTCATCACTCTGGTTGGCACACTGGATGTTTGAGGAGCAACATGAGTGAATGAATATACAGTTTAAGACTAAATACAGTCAAATTGGACATATAGGCTTCGGAAAAGCGCCTTGAATGAAATAAAAGAAGTAAATCATTCAATATGATTGGAAAGACAGAAATGAACAAAGAGCGAAGTACCAGATCTGGCAATATTCTCCTTCAAGACAAAAAGTCCACCTGGTTTGAGGCCAACCTATATTAATGTCATTAGAAAAAACAAAGGACGAAAGTGAGATTTTTTGTAACTTCAATTCAAGTTAGATAACAACAACAGTATGAAAATTTTGCATGCTTTTTTTAATAACCAGATCAGAAGGAAAGAAAGAAATTGACTTCACCAATCAATTGAGTTATGATAGTTTAAATTGAACAAAAACCATCACATGAAATACTAGAAATTATCAATCCTTAGAAGTGCTAAGCTTAATTAAATACAAACTTCCAAAATATCAAATATTTCTGTACACCCAAATAGTAAGAGGTACAGTTTCTCCTATGACCTAATCCATTTAGATTTTGAACATTTAACTTTCTGATAGTCTAAAAACCAAAAGATTTCTAATAATGAAAAGTTGGATATATTATACATGTTTGTATAAACGGATGCTGAACTCTTATAATGAAATATCATTCACTGCAATTATGCAAGACTTGCAAGTTAGCTAGCACCAAGCAGCATCATATATATGGTAATTTGGTAAATGTGAACAAAAACAATTCAATCATATAAAACCCCAGATAATCAATAAAATGGATTACATCATCAAGATGCAATTGTCTTTCAAGTTTCAATTTTCAAATATTGGTAGATAAAGCTGTGCCGCTGAAGCCTTTAGTAAATCCTTAATTCTGTAGAATATTCTTATATATCCAAAATTGATTGTATTAAACGCATTAATTGATCGTATTAATGCATAGTCATAAATATTAATCAAATAAATGAAAACATACCTTTGCCCTCTTGAAAAATGTAATAAAATCATCATCCGTGAGATGGCCAATACACCATTGAATCCATATCACGTCATATCTTCCAACATCTGGTGTAAAATCCTACATCAAGAAAACAAAGAGGTGCTCAGTAACTTCACTGGAGAAAATATCAAAAGGAATACTGAAATTAACAGTACTGAAAGGAAGCAGAATAACATAGCCCAAAAAACACCAATCAAAGATCCGATAGTCGGATAAATCCAACATACTAGTTGTTTTAGTTATCATATTCATTTATTTATTGTAATATCCTTGTATTTTTTAACAGTACTTAAGTCTATAGGCTGTTTTCATGCAATTCAACCTGTATGAGTAAGACAGATGTAAAGGGTCTCTCTGCACATACGATCAGAAAGCGGTAATCTCTCTTTCTAAAATGTCATGTTATTGTCGTTGTTTAAATAGCATTCACTATGACCATTTTTTATCTTATTTACTCCAACTGGGTAATAAAAGGCAGGGAGATAACATATTTGAATGTGAATTTCACACTCTATTCACAGTGTGATTCTTTCCTCTTAACCCTCAAATAGTGTGTTCACACCTCTAAGAGATCAGTTTTGGGCACATTAAAAATTCTGCATCATTAAATCATTAGAAAAACTGATTCTTTCCTTATCAACCTTCCTGCATAAACTGTCTTTCTATCTCATCAATTAAGACGAAGTCCAGTTTAACACTGTCTCTACAAACCACCATCTCTGTAAACCAAAAAAGCTCTATTGAATAAAATTTTCCATTCCATTCACAACCCACACATCCCTTCCCAATCCGCAACGGAAAAAATAATTTTTAAATAGTCCAACCAAAGTATCACTTTTAATGTTGTCTTCTCCTTATTTTATTTTTGAAAAATTCTGAAGTGTTTTTGTTCTAACAAGTTTCTAAGAAAAGTACACTCCTTTAAATCAAGAGGAAAATAAAAAGAACAATTTTTAAACGAACTGTAAAAAGCACAGCAATGGATGAGGTCTCTGCGTGAAAGAGACTGGAGCCTCTAAATAGTGTTGGGTATCTTAAGGCATTCAAAATTGTTGCTTTATATGGCATCGTTTTGGAAATTCAGTTGCCGCCTAGCTGGTCCACCATATAGTATATCACACAAATAAAGTGGAAGTTGTGAGATCTGTCAAGTAATATTGATTTCGGATGAAGATAAACGATCTATTGTAAGTTTTCTTATTACGTGTATCTTTTTAGGCGGGTGTGCCCAAAAGTGATGTGTTGGGCTTGTGACCACACAAGAAATACTTCTATTCACATTTGATATTATCTCAAGTTCTCATTTATCTAACCGGATGAAATAAAACACTGCCATTTATGTGAAGGTGAAGTACACACACCTGAAGAGGCACACAATAAAAATTAACTGCTTTGTGCATATCTGAATTTGTAGAATCTCCAGAGGTCAACGTTTCACGTGCAGCCTCTAAGAAATGTGAT
>Ga0099826_10000511_pt1 | contig 19062 bp, 8 predicted proteins | sample Mtrugardesep15_FD_76830 | JGI IMG/M metagenome (GOLD analysis project Ga0099826, IMG submission 76830) | Root nodule microbial communities of legume samples collected from California, USA - M. trunc garden sep15 | ecosystem: Host-associated > Plants > Roots > Nodule | place: USA: California... | reverse complement strand
GAAAATAAATAGTATATTTTCTATTTATGAAATTTTTGAAAAGCAGTGTAATGCTCCGTTTGTTGATTTACTCTGATTATGTATATTAATATTACGTTGTGGGGAAACGGGGTGTTACAGGAAGTCACCGGATAAAACCCGTTCAAGGGGGGATGCATCTACAAATGCCCAATCATTTTTTTTTCTATTGTAATGTCTGCGGTTTTGGTAATTTGGATACGAAAATCGCTTTAAATTTTTTTATATGTCTCATAAGCATGTGGTTATTTTTTTGGCTAACCCTATGATTAGTTTTGCGCAAGTTCCTTCTTGGTATTGGTGTTACAAAATATTATACAAATTACAGAGGTAATTTATTGTCGAATCTTTGGGCTTTTTAGGGTTATGAGGTCACTCCCATTGTTATATTTGTGTCAGCGTAGTGTATTGCTTTGGAGTTCTCTTGTCAGTAGTTATATGTTTATATTGTGGCAGTTTATACTAATACTTCTTATGTCAGCCGTCGTCAACTGTGGGCGGAACCTACTCATTTACAAGGTTGTTTCCAGAGTCCTTGGTTGTTTCTTGGGGACTTTAATGTGGCTATGAGAGCTCATGAGAAGCGTGGTCGTAGGCCTCCTCCTTATGCGTCCTGTTTGGATTTTGCGGTATGCCTTGATACATGTTTCCTTAGGCTCTGTGTTCATTTTCTTTTTTACTCTTGGAGGGTTTTGACCTAATCCCCCCTCTCTTGTGTATATATTTTTCTCTTTTTTAAGAAAGTTTTTTTTGAGTTTGTCGATATATGATGGAGGTTCATTGGGGTGTCAACCTAGTTGAGAGGCCGTTGGTTTCCCTTGATGCTTGTCCAAGCTCCTGGTTTAGCATATATGTGTGTGAGTGTGTGTAATTTTACATTTCTTTACCTAGTAAAATAATTAAATTTAATCATAATTTCAAATTTGGTATGTTAATAATTTAAATGAAATCAAATATAATATTTAAATCCATCATAAATTATAAATCCAAACTAATTCTAATTATATTTTGAATAAAAAAACAACAATAAAAGAAAAAATGACACTATTAAATGATGTTTTTTTAAGAAAATATTAAATTATGTTATTTAATCTAAAAATTCAATATTAATTTTTGTGGAGGTTGACTATGATATTCATTATATAAAGAGGAGTGTTAACAACACTCCCTATATCACACTTTTTCTAACGCAATCCCTCACTGTTTAAAATTTAAATGGATCATACTAAGTCATGTAGGTCCTATATAATTTAGTGAGACCCTTTTAAAAACTCAACCAATTAGAGGGAGTGTGTTTGAAACAATGTGTCGTTAACATAACTCTTATATAATAGTAGACCATGTCAATGTCTTTTTGCGCGCTAGTATAATTATTGTAAATATTAAACATATTGAATAAGCGTCATGTAAGTGTAACTCGATTGCTAGTTCTATGAACATTAATATTTTTTTTTTATCCAGTCTTATAATATTGTATGAACGTTAATTTAATATATTTAACAATATAATCACAAGTTCCAATAAAAAATAATTTAAACACAAGTTCTTAGAATATTGAGGGGTTCCTCTACACAACGGTAAAGTTGTTATCACATGAGTGAAAGATCACATGTTCAAGTCCTTGAAACAATCTCTTGTGTCAAAAATAGGTTAAGACTGCATACAATAAATCAAGTGGTGGGACCTCTTCTCCAACTGCGTATTTGGAAGCTTTGTGCATTGGTTTTCCCACAAGTTCCTAGAATATAAGTAAAATTTGACTAAATTACTTGTATTAAAAAGAGAATTGATATATAACACGAATAGTCAATCCACCGATTTTAAGAAATGATACTCCTTTATGGATGGGTTGGTCAAAGTACACCTTTATGGAATTGGTTATTTGACTTTTTCGTAGGATTTATCATTTTCCATTTAAAAAATATTGTTACTCACGTTTTAGAAATATTAAAAAAACATGAAAACAGAGGAGTGAGTTAAAAAGTCTAACATATAATAAATTTATATTGAAAGCTCCTACCCCATTCAAAATGAAATACATGTATACCGATCATACAATGTTATTGTAAAATAATTTTACATTAACATTCAATAAGAGACTGTCCCCGTAAGCATAACTTAGTTGGCAGGAATATGCATTGTTTTATACAAGGGCTTGAGTTCGAACCTCAGACACTCCACTTATTTACCTTGAAAAAGGTGAATTCTATCCACTAAATTACTTGACAAAAAAAAAAATCAACGAGAGACCATACTTTTTGATGTCATATTTTAATTTAAAAAAATAATCAAACAAAAGTAAGGCAACGTGTCAAAGTAGTGGATTCTTCATCAGATGTCAGTTATTATTTTACATTGCCAATTCATATTTTTTTACTTCAAAAAATATAACTATGTTTTTATTATATTATGTGTACTAATAGAGATACTTGGTCATATTTTTTAAAAAAAACGTCTATTGTCTAAATTTTTCTGCATAACTTATAAATTGATTTATGGGAAATAAAAAAGTTAAATTTGTTTATGTTTCATCGCAAAAAATAAAATAATATATAAAATTAACATTTGCTTATATATCATCATTGAGGGAGCGGCTCTTTTTTTATTTTTTTATTTTTTATTTATAAAAATACGTACAATAGTGCTAATTCAAATCATTCTAACATGATCTTTTCAACACCCACTCTTATTGAGTGAAATATCATCACACTACTTGGTGTGGGTCCAAATCTAAAATTGTGGTAGCCAAATAATAAAAATATGAGTATTAAAAAGATAATTTTAGAGTGACTATTGCTAGCACTACTTTAAAATGTATATTAAATTATTTGACTACATCTCGTCAGAAAATCTTAGAGTGACTATTGCTAGCACTACTTTAAAATGTATATTAAATTATTTGACTACACCTCTTCAGAAAAACTAAATTATATGAGTTACTGTATAGTGATGCCAAAGTCAAACATACAATAAATCTAAATCAAAAGCTCCTAAGTATTAAATATATCTTGACAAGAAGTATTAAATACACTAAATAATATTATAAATAACTTAAACGATGAATTAAATACATTTTTCAATCCCTTTATTTTCTTCACCACTTTGCATTGAGCGCAATTTCATGGATTCGCGTGAACCACCACAGTCTCCTCACCCTCACCAACTTCAACCGAAAAATATTGTACTAGTAGGCCCTAATCCATTCACAAACACCGCCCCAATCACCATGATAACACCAACACCCGTTCAATTCCCTTTGTCCAATATCAATACTAACCCCTTCCCTCAATCTGAGCATTTATCCTTGAAGCTAACTGTGGGGGCTTCTTCCTCTGGATCTGGTTCGTTTAAGAGAAAGAGGGGAAGGCCCAGGAAGTATATTCCTAATGGCATAATTACTTTGGGATCAAGCTTGGACCCGACACATGCTGCAACTTTTGCTTCTCCTTCTTCATCTGCTGTGAAGAAGAATACCAGCGGAAGGGGAAGGGGAAGACCTCGTGGATCTCTTAAGAAGAAACTACCTATTGAAGTGCCAGGTATTTTCAATTTATTTCCTTTTTCATTATTTAAATTCACACTTCATTATTTTACTATGTTATTGTTGATTATTTTTATTGTGGTTGTTCATTTCTAGGAGTTACTAATGGCTTTGGTTTCTCTCCTCATGTGATCATTGTGAACCGTGGAGAGGTATGTAATTGAACATACAATTAGTTTCAACATTAACATTTCATATATATAATCACCTTTTCATAAGTTTAGATTTTGTGATTACTTTATAAGTTAAAATGTCGATGTTACAAAGGTGTTTACTTTTAAGTTTTTTTGTTGTAAAGTTTGGTTCTTAGTTCTAACCAACATTTACTTTGTTTTCTTTGTAGGACATTGTAGCTAAAGTTGGGAATTTTTGTCAGGGAGGACCTAATACAGATATGTGCATTCTTTCTGCTCATGGTTTGGTTGCCAATGCCGACCTCTATCAATCTGGGACCATTGTTACTTACGAGGTAGTATTTTTTACATCCTTTTAGATTATAATCGATTTATGTATCTAATTATGAAAAAATTGTTTACCCTGTGCTAATTGGAAGAGATATAGTATAATATTTTGATATGGATACATATTCTAAAGGTATCATTGTGACAATGTTCAATTTGTTGGATTATCGCGACCATTCAAAACGTGTCATTAACATGTTTTATGTGTGAAAAAGGTGTATATAATATTCATTATGACCTATGTCTATGGGCACATAACCCACCATGCCACAACGATAATTTGATATCATTGTCACATGGACAAAATTAATTGAATTGCATGCAATCACAATCCCACATATTTATAAAATCAACACATCAGTTGTCGTCAGGTCGAGATCAAATGATGCAGAAAGCAAGTAGACTTGATTTATTTTTAACTCTAAAACATAGAGGTTAAATCTGTACTGTCTGATCTTGATCAAACAACCAAAAATATATTGTTTGCATACATATGTTGGATTGTGACTACAAACAATTCAATTCCATTAACAAAAACGATTGGATTATCTTGCCGCGTTTTTTTTATTTTTTTTTATTTTTTATCTTTTACTATGTTTGTATTGCTTAGTTTAGTTTTTAATATTCACCACACATAATAACATTATATATGTTTTGCGCACTTCAATTTTATCAATGCTGCGTACAAGTACACCATTTTTAATGAGTACATGAAAATACATCCATCTATTTTTTATCTTCCAACACATAATCAATCTTTTTCATGTGTTTCACTAAGAGTTTGACTTAGGTTTTTTAAAAATGAAATGTATCACAATCATTTACCAATATGTTTAGTATGATAGTTGATTTATATAACTAAATATGTTTATGTTTAATGTTCTTCATACAGTTTCTTTTTTGCTATAGGGACGATTTGAAATAATCTCATTGTCAGGAAATTTAGAAGTATCTGACAACAACACTCATTTTAAGAAAATGAGTTACTTCAAGGTGTCTCTCGAGGGTCCTGGTTCACGCCTTTTGGCAGGCGTAGTTGCTAATAAGCTTATTGCAGCATCATCAGTAAAGGTATTGCTCTCAAATGACGAACACTTTATGTTTATTTTTAAAAGCACTATGTGAATGTAAGTTACTGTGTGTGGATAATATAGTTTGCAACAAGGATTGATCAAACTTTTTGTGTGTCAGTTTTATGAATTTATAAGAATCATTTACAGGTTACTATTGGCATTTTTACTTTGGATTGCAAAAAGGCTAGCTCCAATTACCTGAAACTTGGATCTTCTTCATCATCCCAAATTGCTGCTTTTGGGACTCCAACTGGTGATGCATATCAAGGGCCTTCATCTAACTCCTCTGGTGACAATGATAATATTCCTTTTAATCAACTTCCTGGAATCTACAACAATGCTACTCATCCAATTCCAACTATGTCGATGTACCGGGAACTGTGGGATCGCCAAACTCAACAGTGAGGACGAGCATTTAGGCTCACCGATGCAGAAGCATGTTATTTGCTCAATGATTATTCAATGCTGCGGCTGCAAATTGGATTATGAAATGGTAACATAATAATTGGGACATATTTTATGAGTGTATCTATAACTCCTATTTCTATTTTTCTTTTAATTTGGATTTTCAAGTATTTATGAAATACTGCTAGCAATGGTTGCTTATGGTTAATGTGATTATTGCAACTTCGGATCTGCTTGTGACTATATTGGAGTATGCATTGCACCCTTAGATTTGAGCTGCATATTTCAAAATTTTATTAATGGCGTTGCACATTTTCAACTCTCTTTCCATTATTCCAATTGTGCATAAAAAGATTATCCAATAAGAGAAAATAAAAAATATGACATTAATTAGGGTGCGTTTGTTTCAGCTTTAAAAAAAAATAGATTTTGAGTTAAAAGAATTTAGAGATTGTTTTTTTTTTAAAGATTTTTAAAAAAATCTAAAGCTATTTCTTTTTGTTTACTATCATAAAAATTATTTTTTAAAGATTTGAAGCTCTTACACTTGAGTTCCTAATGTTTAGAAGAAAAAAAAATAGATTTTAAAATAGCTACTTGAAATAGCTTTTCATTTTGAGGCTAAAAATGATTTTTTTTAACAAAATAGATTTTTAAAAAATCTAAAACAAACACTACAAAAATAAAAAAGTGATTTTTTTTTTATATAAAATAATATTTTTTTTCAAAAAATCCAAAACAAACAGGCCCTTAATCTTATTTGATTATGTCCAATTTCTTAGAAGCGTATATAAGGCATTAACTAAATAAAATGTTTATATGAATGTGATAGAAGTATATTGCACAAGCCACATGTACACCCCTACAAACTTAAAGGGCAATGTTTTTACGACAAAAAGTTTTGTTTATGAGCCAATTTTGTTAGACGAAGATTAGTGTTTTTAATTTTAAGAGAGAAAAAACCTTGTTTATTTTGTTTGAAGGAAAGAGAGCAAAATCATACAAATTTATCAATACAAATATCAATTATTAGTGGTATTTATAATATATTAAGACAACTCTAGATTTTAATTGTATATTCTATTTTTTTAAAGAAAAAATAAATAAAAAATATATATAGATTATAGGTAGTTCATGTTTTTACATGGATGCCTAAAATAAAGTTTTTTACATAGTTATTTCAAGAAGTTGTTTACATAGTTTTTTACATATGATATTGTTCTATTTTAATGTCAAATTTAATTGTTTATGTGTAGTCTTGTTCCAACTCATTGATATCTCTAGTCTAATAGTAGCTCAATATAAGCACATTAAATACGATTATTTAAGAATACTAATAAAAAATAAAGTTGGTAGATTCTTTACTTCATTTCAAATTAATCATAGTATATTCTATGCATTTACTTCTCACCTTTTGGCAATAATTCCCAAGATTATATGAATGATGAAGCAACCCTAATTTTGGAGGATTCACTTTAAATTGAAAAACGTATCAACATGCGGTTGTATCACATGTGGGACATGTATGTTCATGACAATGGAGACAATAGTCGTATGTATTATGATGTGGGATATACATGTTAGTGGTGATGATTCCCAATAATAATAAATTTAATGGCATAAATATTAATAGGAGATATTATAATTTATTGGCTAGACAAGTTGGAAGTAATATCCCCTTAGACATATGTGATGCAATATTCAGAAGTAAACTTTATGCATTTGCCTTTTTTCTTCTTCCAAAGGTTTGGTCGTGATATCGAAAAGTATGTTTTAATGGATTCCAAAGTGGATGTCAAATGTTCATGCTAAAAAATTAACAGCTAGAGTCCTCTTTACCATGGCGACGACACTAAGGTACTTTTATGGTTGATGGAGACTTCGTTAGCATTGAGCCAACAATTGCAGTGTTTTATTCTAGTTCTATAAGAAGGATCCCTAATCGTGGCCGTTATATTGTTCCTATCCTCTTGGTTAAGGCTCCCACAATTATCTATTTGGTTACATGTGATTCTTTATCCAATGAGTGTGAGAAAATCCTCGATGGATGATCTTTCCAGCTAATGAGGCGAGACCTACTTTGGAGGACTACCCAATTACGAAGGCTAAGGTCTCTTATGAGAATTGTCCATCTCGATTTAAGTCGTCACATGTCTCGTCTCTTACCTGACCATGTGATGTCGGGCTAAGTTCATTATGGCAAAGGGTTATTGGGTTATATTTTTTATGAAGGTCCACAATCCCCAAGCAATGAGGTATGTAATGGTAGAGTGGTTAAATGACTTGTTTTTATTTTAGACGAGTTAATCTTTCGTCCACAATATCTAAGAACGTACAAGAATAAATGCAAGTTTTGAAGGAAAAAACACATGCTTTGATAATTCAAACATAAAGATAAATTTCAAGTGTTTAGGATCAAAATCTTACTGTTGGGGTAACTAAGAGAAATAAGAACCTTTTGGCATCATGTTAAACAAAATAAATTATTGGCTTAAATATGCAAATGATCCTTGCAAATAGGGCTCGTTTGGCTTTTAGTCCTTGCAAAAAAAAAAAAAACCTTGCAAAATTTTCTGTCGTTTAAAAAAGTCTCTGGCCCTAGAAATGAGCTGAAGTGGCATGATTTTAGCCACGACAGTTGTTGATTGTGCAACTTTTGCCACGTGGCATGCCACATAATATTATTTTTTTTAAAAATCTTATAATTGTTTTTTGAAATAAAAAATTCTGAAAATATATTTAAAAAATCAGAAAATTAATTTCCGAAAAAAATTCAGATTATTTAATTTTCAAAAATTAAAATTATATAATCTGAAAAAAATCTAATTTTTTTTTGAAAATTATATAATCTAAAAAATTTCAAAAAATTTGGAACACAAATCTAGAAAAAAGATTTGGGAAATTAAAATTGTATTTAAAAAAGTCTTTTTTTTTTCTTTCAGAAATTTGAATTTAATTTGTTTGAAAAAAAATTCAAAAGTAAATCTGATTTTTTTTTTTGAAAATTAAAATAAAAATAGAATCGATGTTTTTTTTTGGGATTATAGAATTTTCAAAAATTTATTTAAATTTTTATTTTATAAAATTTATACAGATTTGAAAATAATATATATAATCTGAATATTTTTGGAAATGTATTTTCTGATTTAAAAAAATAATAATTTATTTTCATATTTTCAAAAACAATTTTCATAATTTTAAATTTTTTTTAATTAATTGAATAGTCATGTCAGTACCACGTGGCTAAAACCTTGTTTTCATATATTGTAAACTACATCAAATAATCAAGGACATTTCAGTCATTGATTTGAATACCAAACTAACTGCAATTTACTACAACGAATGGAAACCTCATATGTTCAAGGTTTAGAATGACGTCACGCTCTCCGAATTGAAGGATCAGTTGAATCAAATCAACCATCAACTCAACCACAAAGACACAATGACGGTGGGCGATGTTGATTATCAACATCCATCGACCGACTAAGTCGGAAGAGTGCACTTCAGCCAGATGAAGCTCAAGAACGACGACGACGTGAGAACCATGTTTTCAATATTTGGACATTATAGTACTAAAGGACCGACCAAATTGGATGCTTCTTTTGTCAGATCTTTGAAGATGTTTAGAAAAGTTTGATCCGGCCTAGGAACTACGAAGAAATCAGGGCTCTGATAGAGGAACCAGATGATGAAGTTGGTTTGGCTAATCTGTGATATGTTATGTTTTGTTTTATTATGTATTTTACATTGTTAAATTATGTCGTTTGATGTATTTGAGATAATCATTTTTGAGGTAAGTCGTTGAAATTAAATTACATGTGTTAAAACTCGTACTTTGTAGGGTGAAAGACAGTTCAAATTATATAATCTCAACCTGTCAAGTACATGATTTTTATGTGGTCCACAACGCACAAAAACTTGTATAAATAGACATGTCTATTTATACTCATCTTATTTCCCTCCACTGACACTCATTTTATTATATTTATAATCCCAATATTCAATAAGGTGCTCATAGTTCTGTAGACGGTGGCGTTACACCAAAGGTTTATCCGGTTTGTGGCGTGTTTAATGTATTTTTTTGTCAGTTTATACATTCTAAACGCTTCCTTTGACTGCAGTATGCATTTTTTTTTGTTGGTTTATACATCATAATTGTTTTCTTTGATTATAGTTACAATTTATGACATGTTTATGGCTATAAATAATCTTACATGCTTCAACATATTCATTCATTTTCACATCTCATTCATCCTTACATTTTATTTCTTATTTTTAGTTAGGAGTGTTTTATGATATGATGATCGTTGTTGACCACTCATACGATCCCTAAAATTGTTTTGCAGTTTTTACAGAGATCGTATAACGATTAGCAAAAACCTTTGATATCAACACAACACATTTTCTTGATTTTATTAGATTTTGTTTATGTTGTAAAATCCGAACCTTTCTACAATATAGTTAAGATTCCATAATCCAATCAAATAGTATGTATGTAAGAAAAATATGATAAAAAAACGGTGGACCAAGATGTTCACGTTGGAAGGATACTTTGAAGTTTCTTGTCCAAGTGGAGCCTAACCCAATCTATCTCATATAACCAAAGTCTCCATGAGTACCAAACTTTCTCGACGCACCACCGGTACTTCAACAACTCTACCACTTGCCCTACAACATTGACTCTTAACATAAAAACTACTCACGCGCCCACGCGCCTCCCTGTGAGCGTAGCCTAACTAATACCCTCATTGCAGTCCAAAGGACCCTTTCACACCAACGGCTAGTTCTCATTACAAAATGCAACACGACAATGATATATACATCCAAAGCAACCTTTTCTTTCCTTTATGGCCACCCAAATAATTATTAATTAATTTTTAGTTTGCTAATTTTTTAATCCAAATCCATATATAAACATAAACACACTTTTATATATTTATTTTGTACATTTTAAGTGTTCTAGCAAGTTCAATAGCCACCAACAACAACATAGATTTCACCTTAAAAAAACAACATAGATTTATTCATTCATTCATCCTCTTCAACTATACAAACCTTGTTTTCCTCAACAACAAAAAACCTCGTACCTTGCATTTAACACATGGATTGTTTGGTGATGCCAGTTTCATTGATAAGGAGAAGATCTACAAGTTCGAGATTAGGTTATAGGCCACTAACCAATGATGGGTTGGATCAACAAGATTCCGACAGCCGCGTGACGGTGGTGGTTGGAAAAGAGAAGAAGGTGTTCCTTGTAGACCCGATTATATTACAAGAAAATCCATTTAAGGTTTTGATGGATATCTCAATGAAGAAGGATCCAACAAAGAAAGAGAAGGATCATTTCCATTTCACATCGACTCAGCAAAGAGTTATCTTTGTGGATGTTGATGATATTTTGTTTGAGCACATGTTGTGGCTTATGAACAATGATACATCTTCTTTGTTTCAGCTGAATTTGAAGGATATTGTTGATTTCTATACTCATGATGATATGTAATCTTCTAAATTTACAGAGTACTTTAGCTTTCTTAACAGCTGAGGTAAGGTACTATGTTAATTTTACATTAATTCTGTTCATACTTCAATGTTTTCTTTTTGTGAAATACAGAAGGAACACTTAGCATCTTGTAATATGTATCTAATGAACATAAACCATTGCTAATATTGTATTATTTTACTTAAATAATTATGATAGAATATTATGACGTAATTTCATCATGTAGTCGATCTTATTTACTGGGATAAAATTTTCTTGTTGTTATTGTTTATTCATCGATGGTTGATTTTAATTCTTTCTTGTTCAATTTATATTTTCGTTGTCAAGTTTAATATTTGCACTCCAATTAATTGACCCATCTAATATAATTTTCATTGTTGATGGAAATATAAAATGATTAACTAAGGTAAGTTTATGGGAAGCCCCTAATATGGTCCTTAATATTAAGGGTTTACCCATGTACCTCTCAAAATTACCTATAATAACAGGTTTTAACAAAAAAAATACTGTTTCTTGGTCTCATAAAAAAAAATCATTTTTAGACTGCAGTAATTAATATTACTTTTGTGCCCTTCATTTAACAACAAAAATTCATTAGTGTAGATCCATTTCTCTTCTCTCTTTCTCTTTCTTCATTGCTAGAGTCTTCTCTCCTTCACCTTTATCAATTGATTAAATCCCCAATTCTTGATTTTTTTTTTCTTCTTATCATTAACATCACAAAATCCAAAATATGAGAAGTGATTCATTTTTCTTCTAAGATAGAAGTTTTTGTTCATTGACCAGCAACACATTAATTCGGAGGTTGGTTCTGCAAAATATTTAGTTCAAATTTACTTACATGGTTATTTCCAAAACCACATGCAACATACATGATGTACAATTTTTATGCAAGACCAAACTATTGTTTATTCAAACTTGACAGAAGCAAAGAAATAACTTATAGTTAGGTGGTGGAGGTCTTCTTTAATTTATTGAAATCACATTAACATATGATTTCTATCATATGTAAATGGAAATCATATGTAAAAGTTATTTCAATGTAACAAATTAACAAAAGACTGTTAGTTCACGACGATAAAATCACGATTATTTTCCAGCTAATAGTTGTGACATGACATTGTTGACATTAGAGTTTTACCTTTGATCCCAGCTCTACTAATACAATACGCCTGGTTCATTGATGTCACAAAGTTGTTTGTATACCAGATATGAATTCAAAATAGTAGAACATGTGAAGAGTTAAAGGGGCCTATATGTTGAAGTTCTGAGTATTATTCAGTGAATTAGCAAGGATAAATGCATTAAAGCATATTGTTAGCTGTTCGGTTCCAGAATTTTTTTTACTTATTTCAAAATCTGAACATGTTAAATGTTAAAAATAATGTGTACCAGTGTATAAAAGTAAAACATCTATTGTAGGAGAAAAATGAATCACTTCTCATATTTTAGGTTTTGTGATGTTAATGGGAAGAAGAAGAAAAAGAGAATGGAGAATTAGGGATTTAATCAATTATGAAGGTGAAGGAGAGAAGACTCTGGCCATGAAGAAAGAGAAAGAGAAGAGAGAAATTGATCTGCAATTATGGAAGGCACAAAAGTAATATCAATTGCTGCAGTTTAAAAATGATTTTTTTTTATGTGGAACCAAAAAATAATTTTTTTTTGTTGAAACCTATTATTGTAGGTAATTTTGAGAGGTCCATGGATGAGCCCCTAATATTAAAGACCGTATTAGGGACTTCCAAGTTTATGTGTAAATGTAAAATTTGCTCAAAAAAAGTTGTACATATAAAATTAACCAATTGTATTACTTCATTTTGGATTTTTTTTCCTTTAGTTGGAAACTGCTCTTAAAAGTAAAATACATGACTCTGGATGTAGCTGTTTGGCCAAGTTTCCAGCCTTTGGTGGATTGTCGGTGATGGAAAATGACACTATTATACCTTGTGAGAGGTGTGAACGAGAAATAGAAAAAAGAAATGGAAAAATGATCATTGTTATATAGTCGCAGATTCAACTCATTTAGGTAACAAAGAAAAAATATTCAACTCATTTAGATTTGACTGCACTAAGATATTGCCCATTTGCACTTGGGATCAAGTAGCTCTTCATTATTTTCTTTTAATCATTTCTAAACATTTCATCCAAAAATATCTCTTTAAGCACTTAGGTTTCACAAGTTCTTTGATAATGATAACATTTTGTCATCAACATTAGTGGCAAATTCGTTTTCAAATATAAGGCATAAAAACGCATGAACAAATGAAGTTTTTTCTATCATGGAAAATATTCAAGAAGACCTTCTATTATCGCTATGAGTTTTAAGGTCTATCGTGATTCTGAAAAACTTTCACATAAATTTGGAAAATTAGTCACTTTAGTTCCTGAATGGAAAGAGAGTAGTCACTTTAGTCCCTGAATGCAGAGAAATTGCAAAACAGTCCATGAATGTAGACTTGTTAGTCAATTTTAAGAACTAAAGTGACTAACAAAGTCTACATTCAAGGACTAAATTGACTAACAAAGTCTGCATTCAAGGACTAAATTACAATTTATCTGCATTCAGGGACTAAAATGACGACTTCTTCCCTATTCAGGAACTAAAGTGACTAATCACCTCATAATTTTTTTTATCAATTTTTATTTTATTGAAGGAGACGACTAATCGACATGTATCCATATCGTATGAGTCCATAAAGAGACATATCAATTTGATTAAGTAATTTTCTCAAAGAGTCCTAATTGCATGTCTTTAGAAGATTAGATCTTGAGTGAGTTTAATATAATTATAAAAATCAAGCGAGTTATATAAACATGGTGTACCACATCCATGATAAGCAAATTAAGCCCTTCAAATTCAATATTAGATTTGTGCAAGACTCTTGAACAGTTCGTCAAAGTTTATGTATCTTCGTATTTCATGATTCTCACTTTATTTTTACATAAAAAATTCATCCATATCTAACTAGCTCGACACCTATGTAAACAAGTTATAAGCCCAAAATTATTTGCTTGCAAAGCAAGTCTACTTCTCCTTTGATTCCGTCTTTTTTGTTATCACTTATGACATATAACACTATATTATATACAAAATATCGTGAACATTACCTTCATATTGCTTTCACCATATTGCATTCATGACATAATTTAATGAGATATATTTATTTTAGCAAATTTCAGGCGCCAAATTAGTTTCTTCTAATGGTAAAAAATCAATTTAAGTCAAAGTAATTTTTGAAGTTTGCAGATCATTGCATGGAATATTTTTAGCTCATTATCTTGTTCCATGATTCTTATATTTGGAACTGACAAATCTACCAAACTTTATGTATCTGTGAGACTTATTTGAAATGTTAGATAATCCTACAAAGACATCAACTATGATTTGTGCATTAGCAACTAATATTGGTTTGCTAAAATTTGCAAATGACTTTTTTTGTGTTGAAATTTTGGCTAACATTAGTGTGTACGAGGATTAGGATGACAAAATAATTACTTTTATCTAATATCCAGCTCCAGATGCATATTCTCTTTGTAATACTGAAAAAACTAATTTATCAAAATGTCAAATAAGCAAATTGAGTTGTAAATAGATCTTCAATTGTTGACTGAAATATTCACGAGCCTCTGCGTTTCAATGATTTTTTTAATTAAAAAACCTCATATAATGAAATAAATAAAAAACTTGAGACCATAAAGGGTCAAATCAAATTCAATTTTTTTTTGAATGGAAAAAAGTAAAGAAGAAATCTCCCAAAAGAGTACAAACATATACAAATCATGAGTACAAGAATTACTCAAGTCAAGCAATAACAAATTTAAATGATCACTCTAATAGTTAAACAAGAGCGAAAACTAAAAAAATACTAGAAAATCATCTAACCTCCTATAGGATCACCCAACCCCAGCCGAATAGGAGGAAGACTAGGAACGAAAATCCACAGTCAACCAACCCATAGACAAATTCGTCACATAACATTATCGATGCCAACACAAAATGAGTTCATTATCCCACTCGTTGAAGAAACAAGGGTGACCAAAATATTTTCTTAAAAACCAATCCAAGAGGTGAAGAATTTAACCATTTTCACCAATTGGAACACTAACGTCTTCTGTTCCAAAAAGATGTGAGCATTTCAAAATCTCCACAAGAACCACACAACAAGGAATTACATCTAACCACACCCTATCTTCATTGCTAAGAGCATGATTAACTAAAAGGTTGGCTGATTCAAGCATGATGGAAACTAATACAACCACGATAATTTCTTTTCCCACCACTAAACAAAAGATTGTTTCACATTTCTTTTTAAGTACTGGTCTGTTTCGAACTATATAACTTGTAACGTATTGTTCAAAAATTCAAATTATATAATATGAAATTATAAAAAACCACTTTGAATTATAAAATTCAAACAAAAGCAAAATTGAAAATTCAAAAGACGCGCGAGAATGAAAGATGGTGGAAAAAGAAATTCTCTACAACCATTGTTTGATATTTGGGCCAAACAACTTTTAATAGCCAAGCCCATATAACCCAAAAAAAAAAAGTACTCCTTATCATGACTTCTGTAATATTATTACAGTATATTATTATTATTTAATGAGAACATATAGTCAAAATCAAACAATTGAGTTTAAGTGAATAATATATGTACTTCATCAAATGATAAATTGTTTGGAAGAACTATAATTTAATTTTTGGATGAAACAACTATTGATTAGATAATAAATCGAACTCTAAATTATCGGCACCTATTTTCCTCGAAACAGTAGAGTAAGTATAGTATATCTAATCTTTTAGTTCTTTAATCAATATCAATAAAAACAACAAAGCTTAACATATTGAGCCCGCAAGTGAAGTACTTAATTAACTATAATAACTAGCTATGAGTTAGCTAGCATCCCTGTCTGTGAATTTGGTGGCATGTACTAGTTGGACGTCGACATAAACAATGATACAGGAACGTAAGAAAGGTGTGTTTCTTTCTTTCTTGGTTTGTTCGTATATATAGGCGAAGATAGCTATGTTTTCAAGTAGCTATATGTTACTTCATAAGCTATCTTTTGTTAATTGTCTTATATGGATTTAATCAATTAATTAATTGAGTTTAAAATGTCCAACGGGTTTTATTTGAATGCGCGTAATGAGAGTTTTATTTGTCTCTGCAGTTGCAGGGGGGCTATGCATGCTGACAACAAGAAACTAACAGAATAGAGCATTACAGACCTACCTAGCTTTGCCTTAGCTACCATTCTTTCAACATAATGTAAAATCTCAATAATAACAATAAGTACAATGCAACTTAATCACCGATCATAAAAAAATATTGGCAAATGCTAACGAGTGCCCTTAGAGCACTTGATAAGAAGTTTAAAGTATAAGTTTTTTTTTTAAAATTTGTGCATTCAACATGTTGAAACATCAAAAAACAACTTTTTCTATATGAAAGTTATTAAAATTTTCCATTTTTGATTCCTTAACAAGTGATCTTAAGCCAATTGTTAGCAAGACCCAAAAATATTTTAAAAGCCGTCAAGTATGACAGCTGCTTCCTCTAAAAAAAAAATATGACAACTGCTTTTTGTAAACAAATATTTTATTAAATAATTGACGTATCATATTTATAACGGTTCAAATACACCAATTATTTAATGCATCTGAAAAATAAATTTTTGTTTATAATCGTAACCCGAAGAAATACATGTGTATAACTATATTGCTTCTAATTTGTTTTTTTCTTTTCAAAAGGCCAAAAGAATATGAAATAGGAAAATCGGAGTAGAAGACATACTTTAAATCAATACAAAGCCTATAGGTTATGGTCAAGTCATTTTTATGTAGTTGAGGGTGGGTGTTTGTAGGTTATGGTCTTTGCAGTGGTGATTTTTTTTCAGATGCTATGGAATTTCTTCCTCACATGTGTATTTTATTGTATCAGCGGCTGACACTGGATTTTCTTCCTATTGTCTGATGTTGAGGTTACTTTGTACATCTTGTGATTATTGGCTCTTTATCAATAAAAACATAGAAAGAACATAAAAGACAAACAAAAACAAATAATTTAAATGAGATGGTTCGCATTTTTTTTTTTTGTAGTTTAACAAGAGTTTAAGAATTTAATAGAAACGGAATTGCAAAGCCTATAGCTCTTTTTTGGTACCATTTAGAACTTTTTATTTGTAAAATGATTTCCAACAAAATGTATATTGAATTAACATGTGATGGTTTTACATTTATAAACTCAGAAATTCTAATGAAAATTAGGTAATGGAGTATTTATACTTGGAAATTTTCATATTAAAAAAATAGAGAGGGTAATATGAACTCGGTCCAAATGTGAAACATACTATTTTTAGTAAAAAAAATTCAAAAAAAATAGTACATTTTATCCATTATTTTTGTGAATAGCAAATTTACCTTTTTACTAAAAATGATAAGGATCCACCTTTGGACCATTTTTTTAGAGGTCCACATTAGATGCACCCTTAAAAAAATAATATATTAGCATATGAATAAACTAATAAAATAATTTATGAATTAATGTTATTTGTATCATGTTCTTTTTTTAAGAGGTAAAAGATTTATATTAAGTAAAGAACAAGTTAGGTCAAACAATATTTTTTAAAAAGATTTTGATTGCTACCATAGAAAATATTTTAATGAAATATTTATTAATAAAATATTTTTTATTGTAAAATTCATTTTTTTTTATTAAAAATAGTAAATGTTTTATATTTGGACCGATTTTTAATGATTCATACTAGATTGACCCTATATAGGCAGTTAATTTTATGTATTTCTATTTTTTTTAGGTGCTGTATATTTCTATTGTATAACCTATTTACATTTTGAATGCTTAATGTCAAAATCAAGGACATAATAAACTTATATGGCGGTTTGCAATTAATTTGAAATTAAAAAGAGGTTGAGGAATATTGAAGATTTTAAACAATGGTGTGCTTTCCCCTAAAAAAACAATGGCGTACTTGATGAGATATATTTCAATTTCAATGGCGTAGATGTCAAAGGAGATGATTTGTCTATATTAAGCTAGCTAGTTGTATTGTATGTTCTTATAATTAATTAATCATAACCTTCTTTTTTTTGTGAAGAAAATTAATTATAACGGATTATTAGTATAATATTTTTGACCATTATTAGTATAATAATAATATATCTAGTGTCAATCTCACAATGTTCCAATCCAGCAGCTATCTATCTAGCTTACTTCAAATTTATTAATTGGTGATACATTCGATTTGATGTTTTAAAGCATGACTTTGTCTTGACCTTAAATATTAATTATATTCACCCCCCCCCTATTTAATAACGAATTATATTTATCTCCAATTTCATCCCTCACCCCATTACCAATATCTATCTTTCTATCTTAAATGTCAGTGACAGTACCATGGCTACAGATATTGGCCTTCTTTCCAATATGACTCAGATCCAAAAATCATCACAATCACAATCTCAACAACACCAACCAAACCCTAATTCCAACACCACTACAACCCCTTCACCATCATCATCAACTTGGATGTGGAACCCTAAACAACACCACCAACAACAACAAGAACAAGAAGATGAAGATTCATGGGAGGTAAGGGCTTTTGCTGAAGACACAAGGAATATTATGAACACAACATGGCCACCAAGGTCCTACACCTGCACTTTTTGCAGAAGAGAGTTCCGGTCAGCTCAAGCTCTCGGTGGTCACATGAATGTTCACCGCCGCGACCGTGCTCGTCTCCATCAAAACCAACCACCATTAAATTCATCTCATCCTTCATCACCATTCATAAATATTCCTCCACAAGACCTTGTTGCTAATGCTGGATTGTGCCTTCTTTACCATTTACCAAACCCTAATAATAATGCTTTTCCTTCCTACAATAGTTCTAGTCCTAATGGAGAATCTCCTTCTACTTTTCTCTCAATCTCATCATCAACGTCTTATCCACCAAATAATTTGATGATGCAAATGCAAACTTGTTCTCCATCTTTTAATTTTCAAGTGGATAATTCAGCTAGGTTGATCAACAATAGCATTT
>Ga0099826_10000509_pt1 | contig 19083 bp, 8 predicted proteins | sample Mtrugardesep15_FD_76830 | JGI IMG/M metagenome (GOLD analysis project Ga0099826, IMG submission 76830) | Root nodule microbial communities of legume samples collected from California, USA - M. trunc garden sep15 | ecosystem: Host-associated > Plants > Roots > Nodule | place: USA: California... | reverse complement strand
TATTTAAACTATAATTTCTTGACACGGAAAAAAAAGAATAAGCAAGTAAAGAACATAATGAATGACAAACCTGATGTCCCACGTCCCCCCCCATCTTCCAGTTCTAAACCAGTAAAATTTCCCGAGTATGCCTGTCCAGCAAGTCAGTAATTAGTCATTTGTTGAATCTTTTGAAGGGAACCGTAAGTATGAAAACAGTAAACATGTCATTGAAAGAATATGACATGCATATGTTTGCAAGCAAATACCGCATAATGATATCGTGAATGCATGACAACACGAGGAAGCACCACTCGATTGACCATCCGTCCAAGCTTTTCATCCATTACTTGTTCTGTAACCTTCAGTTCCAACAAGTAATGATAATATTATAAAACACGTCATTAAAATGTGTAACACAATTCTTAATATAATATGTAAGGGAACGGAAAAAATGTATTTTTCTAAAAAGTAATAAGAATGGACACAAATGTACCGCTTAAATAAGTACCTATGAAATTTCTGTATAGTTCGTTCATCATTTTTCCCCCCAATAAAAGATTTTATAATCCCTAGATATACATTTTAAAGACAAATCAAAGAAATTGTAAAGAAAGACCATTCGCCAGAACAATTAAATGTTTGTCTGCAGTCTGCACCAATACAATATGAAATTTTACTCAAATTTCATGCATGTCACACTTCATTTCTCATTTCTAAGAAAGTGACCAATAATTATTATTATCATCATAATAAGAATATGAGCAAAAATATTCCATCCAGGAATTTATATGAAAAAATAAATTAAAATATATCTCACAGCATATACCTGATCACGCCGTCTTTTCCTTTCATCTCTAAAATGAGCAAAGGCATGTGGGTCAAAACCAAGAACATGCATAACCTGAAAAAGGTCAAACATGAAGATAAGTCCTACAGATTACCCCCCCTGCTCCAATCTCATTTTTATAACCAAAAAATATAACAAACCTCGTGTATTAGAGTAGCTGAAAGCAAAGTCTCTGCCTCAGCAGTCAAATGGCGAGGAGCAACATTCACATGTCCTGCAAAATAAAAATACCTACAGTTCTGAGCATCCCAAATGCGGAATAAAAGCAATCACATCTACAAACATATGTTTCTAGAATATACCAGCTATAGCACGGCCCCATTGATCCCGTTCACATGCCACTGCCCAAGCAAGTGTATTTCCAGTTGTAGGTCTTGTAGTTACCAAAAGAACTAAGTCGGCATCAGGGACACCTTCTGGTGAAGATGAACAAGCAGGTTATATCTTTCATTAATTAGAATAAAACTTACATTTATGTCTTACAACAACAACAACAACAACAAATGCAAATGCAACAAATAAAATGTACCCTCGATATATCCACGAGGAAGTTGCACTCCTCCATCTTGTCCACATGCAGAATATCCACTTAACCGCAAGTTCCCCTTGACAGGCTCAACAGCCAATGCTCTCCTAAACCAGTCAGCTGTCTGACCTAATGCCTGCAGTAAGTCATCAAGGTTAATTGTGTCGATCCAAAATCTATGTGAATGATTATGTTATTATAGTTCTAACAACACGGCCCTGCCCACTGCCCAAAGAGATGTAATAAGCTGTTGTAACTGACACAGCACCCAATAATTCTCCCACGGGAAAAGATTATCAGCCTGGTAAGTTAGAACAAATTAAAAGGAGAAAACACTTCACCTTACGAAGGCGGCGCTTTTTGTCTTCACCTGAGATATCTTCAGAAGTGCAGTTGTACCAACAATCGCCAACAATTGGAGGGTTACCATGAGGATTGCAAAAAGGGGAAACAGGAAGAGAAGTTGTGGAAGGCTCTCCAAGCTGCTCATAAAAATAAAATAAAAATATTTAATTTTTTTAGTAAAATAATTGAGATATTTCCAAATGTTATGGCTAGAAATATAATTCAAAATATTCTCCTATTCATTTATATTAAACACTCACTTTAACAACAGCGCCAACTTTTCGACAATCTCTGTCAGGGGAGTGGCCAACAGCATCATAATTTAGATATATCCTAATAGGTTCCTTCACATCATTCTGAGACTCTGATGACGTTGACACTTCAAGAATTGTCCTACCTTTATTTTGAAGGGGCTTCAGTCGACCAGGCTTGTAAACCTGTGGGGTAACTGAATAAACCTTGCGACCAGGTCGCTTTCTCTGTTCAAGAATCTGGTCATGTATGCAAGAGTGTGAGACAATGTTGTTTGTATTCCTTTCCAAACCTCCCCATTGAAGCTGGTCTTCATGGGGATTTGCATTGTGGGCTTCCACCGATGCCAATATCAATATGATCTGCACAATGAAGTAGAATTTAGTATATACCAAACTTGACTAACAATAGTCTTTATTCACATACATAATGTATTCACTTCAAAGGACCTTAAGAAACAACCATTTTCTACCCCCGAGAAAAAGGAACAAAAACAGGAAGGATCGTGTAAATCAAATCAAACACCGCTATTAAAACACTTAACTTGATGAGATATGAAATGAGAAACATGAGAACCTATACATATCTTTCCTTTTCCGGGTCCTACCAAATTCATCTTAATACTAGCTCATCGGAGTAGCACCACTATCTAGAGCCAATTTTCAAGATTTACCATTTACATTTGAAGGTAACCGCCAAAGAAGCTAGTTGAACAGTTTCCACTTAAATTTTCAGGCAGAAACATATACATACATAAAGTAAACAATACTAGAATCAACCATTAATCTCAGAGCAAAACCCTAACCTTAAAAATTCTGTTTGAAGACAAATATATAAAAAATAGTTAATCCATATAAAATTCAATCATTCCCCGCAAAAAAATAAAAAATAAATAAACTTCAATTATTTACCAGCTTCATGATCTTCTTATCTTACCATATCAAGTGATAAATTAGAAACAAAAATCAAAGTTGAACATAATTATTCATTAACGACTAAACCCTAATTAACAGAGTAAAATTAAATTGAAAATAATAAACTAAACATGTAGGAAACTGATGAAGAAGCATAATTTCACCTGAAAAACAAGTAGAATGAATCTAATCTTCCAATTAAAGGATGAAGTTCTCCGAATAATTAGCTCCATGAAAAGGTGAAAAGTAAAACACCGAAGGAGTCAATTCCATTAAATCGCCGTTGAATTTCCGATCAGGTTTAGAACGCACGAAAATCTCCGTCTATGATACATATTGAGCAGAAAACGAAACGGAAAAAGAAGAAATCCTCTGTAGTTATGAATTGAAACGGATTAATAATAAATAGACAATAATATGAAAATGAGATTCAAGATGAAAAACGAAGAAGAGTTTGATTAGAGAGAGATTGAGAAAGGTGTAATGTAGAATGATTGAGAGAGAAGTAGAAGAAATAATAGTTGTTGGTGTTTGTGATCTGTGAAATGGGAGAGAAACAGTGACAGTGAACGGAAGAAGAAGAAGAAGAAGAAAGAAGAAAGAGAGGAAAATAAAATATAGCTATAGATTGGGTGTGTATGGAGTGGGTGGAGAACTAATTTATTATTTTAACTATTTTTCTGTTTTTAAATTCATTTTAAAGTTGGTAATTTCATTATTTCATTAACAATTTTGGGTTGTTATTGTTGCCTTACCTATTTCATCATTATTACTTTTCTGCTACTGTCTTTTTCATTCAAATTTAATTATTTAATCATCAACTTGAGATTTTTTTATTGTATGTATGGATGGATGATTGATGGATATGTCGTTTCGTACTGATAATCACATACTACATTAATTCCTTTTTCGGTGCTTTTCCTATTTCGGTTATTAATCTCATCTTGCCTTTCCTATTTCTGCTTATTAATCTCATCTTATGTTTGCAGAGATATGAATCACAAAAAAATATTAAGATTTTTTTTATTTGGTGACAATATTAAGATTAGATTTAAAAGGTAAAATTATATATTAAGATTAGATTTAAAAGGTAAAATTATCACTATTATAAAACTATATTTAAACTCATTTGAGTTAATATTACGGTGTTGACTTTAAAGTTTTGATGTTTTTCTCAATGTCTCCTGTTAAAATATTATTGAAGTATTACCAAAAAAATAAAAAATATTATTGAAGATAATTTTCATAGATTAGTTTCACTTCTTACAAAATTAAAACTATATTTATAGTGTTAAAATTTTTGTATATATTTATCATTTAAATTTACTTTTTTTGTTTTTATTTTGGAACAGAAAATCTAATAAATTTTTATGTTTATAATTCATATAAAATAATAATTACCATGATTAAAAAATTACATAATTTTTAATTGTTCATTATTTATTTTTAATTTAAATTAATGTTATATTTTTGCAGTTTATATAATATCTATAATTTATTATATTTCAAATTATTATCATGATTTCAAAATTCTACAAGTTATATAGAATAACAAAATATGCATTGTTAAAAATTAAAATTAAAATAGAAAATGTAAACGCTAAAAAAAAATCATTTTTAAAAAAATATGCATTGTCACCTGGCTCAATAATGGGAAATACTTGGGTGACAAAGAATTTTAGTGATTTTAATATATTTTGATGAAAGAAAACGATAGATGAATAATTAAAATTAATTATTTTGATAAAAATGAATGATTGGTTAGGAGAGACGATAAAGACAAAGTCATCAATATCTTAAAAATTTAAAATCACGTAAGTTATTCATAAGCCCTACCTCGACTAGCAAAAATACCAAAATTGTTAGGCCGGATGCCATGACCGGGGTTCGAACTCCGGTACCTCCACTTATGTGTGTGAGTTTATAATGGTTTTGTCATTTCGTCTATCTACCCAAAAAAAATCACGTAAGTTGAACTACTTGCAACTATTATCTAATAATGAAATAATATTTATATATAACTATTTTGGAACAACTTGTGGGATAACGCTCTTTCTAATAATTTTATTGTGCTCTTATTTTATTTGTCTCTATTTATTTTATTTTTTTAATAAGAGAAAAAAATTGTCTCAAAAGTTATCATAAAATAGTTATACAAATATCATTCATTTACTCTATTCAACATGACAATTTTTTTTTGTTACAATTCAATACGACACTTGAGCAAAAATAACATTAAAATAGAGAAAATTGTTGAAATTTTAAAAAAAATTGAGCATCATAATTTCAAGTAAATGTTTAGAAATTTGGTCAAATATTCTTATTTGAGTTAAATATGTTTTTTCGTTTAACAAAATTATTAATTCTTAATTTTGTCTAACACAAATGGTCTTGTTGTAGGTCAATATTGCTTCAACTTTTAAAATTTTGAATTAATTTTTGCAAGTTTTTTAAACATTTTTGAAAATTCTTGCGCATAATTTTAAAAAATTTAACATGAAATGAATTGAATATAAATTTTTTAAAAGTCAAAATAAAAGTAATAAAAATCTCAACCTAACAATCAAATTTCAAACTCTTTTTTTGCTGAGAAACTTTTTATAATATTTTTAATAAGTTTGTGAAAATATATTTAAATATAGACATTTTTTATTGAGAAAACACGAGTTCAAACTGCATTGATGAAAAAAAGTGTCATTTTTTATTGAGATAGAAAAAAAATTGATAATTTTGGAGAGACGAAAAATATATTTGAACTTGTTAGTTGTTATTTAATTCAATGATCGCTGCAACAAGAGTTTTTGTTAAGGAAAAAAAATTAAAACAAACAAAGGACCATATCTATATTTAGAGAAACTTCATGTGTAGTTTGATCAAATTAAGTAGTGATGGCATCATTTTCTCGTACAACGTTGTTTTCAAATGCTTGTGACTTTTAATTGCATATCTAACATGAGTTTGTTGGGGATCCAAAGTCCCCTGCTGATAACTCAGCGCAGTATCATGAACAATTCAGAACCAATTAAGAAACAGAAAAAATAATCCCCAAAGTGGTTTAGCCATTTGAAAACATATAGAGTCCAAATTACGTTGAGTCGTTGATAAACTGGCTCCATCTTAGTATATTATAATCCAAGTATCACTAAGATATTTAATCTAACTCGTTGATGATAAAATGGAAGGTATGGACCACAAGGGACCTTACTATAGAGTCCTTTCATGCAATAAACAGATGCAAAGTTTTTGGCCTCTGGATAATCATTAAAGAGAAATGCTCCATATTAACAAATTAATTATATATTCGGCAGCCTGTTTATTTTTCAATTTTATTTAGCTTCAAGCCTTGAACCAATTTATCTTTGACCTGGTCCCTTAAAGCTAATAGGCTATACAATTACCTACCACACTAAGGCACCAACTATTTATGGATTTGTGTGTTTCCAACTGCAGCACCACCACCTTGTTGTGTTAGATAGCCTGCTTACACTTTAAGGAGGTTGGATTTAAATTTGTTTAGGAGCTCTTTTTTATTAAAAAAATTACGTGAGTTGAGTTCGTAAGGCTCCCTAGGGTCGAAGAAAGAAGCGATGCTTGTAAAGCGTTAACAAAACTACTTACATTGTGTGTGTGTTTTTTACGGAAATAAGGAAGAGCGTTTTATGTCCTTCGAACTAACATCATTTCAGTAGTTAATGGTTGTTATCAGTGATTTTTTGTCTTATAGACATAGAGGGAGAAGAGTCTGATTTGTTTTACTTGATGTAAATGTGGTAGTGGGAGTCTTATTTATTAAACATTCTATGTTTGAATAAAAAATAGATGCTAAACTACATATAAGAGAGGAGGTTCATATATGTAATGTTTTAAGGTTTTGAGTGAAGACATAATAGACAATTCACTTGTATGGCTACTCTTAATCCAATATGATTATCCACCCCAGGATTTTAATACTCGTTCATAAGTCTCAACATCAATAAGTTGGATAGATAAGTTTAAAATGTTTACGATGATTTCTTTTATGAGTTTGAAGGATAAGTATTTTACATCAACAATCAATGAGTTTACTATTTTGCCACGTCATCCCCTCTTTTAAGTATATTTTGAAATTATTTCTATAAAATGGTTTGTGTAGATATTTTTTAGCATATAAATGGTTTTATTTCCATATTATCTAAAGAACTAAACAAAAACGAGAGAGGGGACTATGGAGAGGCAGAGCGTGATATAGAGAATGAGTTCCAGTTTAGTCAACTCCAATGCCCTATCACATGGAAAATGTTCCTGTTTTCACATCTTAGTTCGTGGTAGGGAATGTGTGCGCTCAATAATGGAGATGACTACCCTGTGCTCCTTTTTTTCTTAGTTATAAGATTTGTTTTCAATATTTGTAGTCTCTTAATAAGATTATCTTCAAATTTTTACATGCATTAATGAGTTCTTTATAAAAACACCACTATAAGTTAATGACTTTTATACATAATTATGGAAAGAAAAAAACAACATACAAATTTTATAAACTTAAAAAAAAAAAATTGACAACAACAAAAAAGTGTTAGTATCATTTTTCTTAATATTTAATGGGTCATGGTCTTATAACAAATTAAGAGCGAGCGAGCAGACAGAGCAGCATGAGTTGCGGTACCACTTGGTTTTGAGTCATATTAAAAACCGTGAAAAAATAACTGAAGACAGGGTGGGAGACTCCAAAAATTCACGCCAGTATCTTTACTTAAATCAATGAATCATACCCGAAGTTACTCTTTTATTACGGCATTGAAATTGCAACGTCAATTTTATATTATTCATTCATTTTATACTGTGGACAAGTTGTATTTAACTACTAGCTGTAGACTGTAGTGCTAAAGCTAAACTGCTAATTAACCATAGCATATAAGCATACGTAGACTAAATTATTACTACTACTTGTGGTCCAAATGAAATACCATATTCAAAATATAATTAGCTCTATGAGAATCAAATTTAACGCTCGACAATCTATAGATCATGGAAATTTTCCAAAATAACGCAATGGACGTTGCAGCGAAGGGAAGCACTGTTTTACCCGAGGCCAAGTTTAACTTTCAAGCTTTAATTTAGTTTTTTTTGTCATTACGGCCTACAACAGGAACTAATTCAATAAGATAGTCCCAACTAGTGGTAAATTTTTGGGTGTTAATTAATTAAAGCACGTAGCAGTGTAGTGAGAGGGCGGGAGACAATGCCGTCGCCGATGCATATAAAAACCCGTCTTGATGAGATCAGGGTCGACCTGGGTGGTGTATGTTGAGATTGTACGTAGCCTTCAATTTTAAATGTAAATAAAAGTTGGTAAAATAAAGTTGACGTGTTTCTTCATTGATCTAAAATTTTGGACCAAAGACCGGCAAATCGACTGGTCGTGCCCGGTCCGATGGGCTAACATGTATGTGTTGTATTCGGCCAATCTAATCGCATCATCGTCTATTAAAATTAAACCCGACCTAAACATGATTAATTGGTCAGCTCAGCTTGTATACCATTTTTTTTAGAAGTGATATAACTAAAAATTCATGCAAAAGTATAGTGCATTTGTCGCGGTTTACAAAATCTAACCTTACATGTCAATCGGAGAGGGGAAGAGATAGATGCAGTCACAACTTGCACACACAAATGAAAAGAACCATAAGTAAAATAACGGAAAGAAGAAAGTAAGAGAAAATTAGGATTTTTTTAAATGGGTGTGAGCCTAAGAGTAAGAGAGAGACTCATCAACAAACACTCTCTTCAGTGAGCCTTTATTAAAAAAAATAAAAAATTGTGAGCCCAAATTAATAATTTTTTAACTAAAATATATTTTTAATTTAACTGAAGACTATTATTTTTTCCGCTCTACATATTTTTTCGCGCGCCTTTTTTTTTTACGAAAATGTCCATGTGATTTTCGGGTTTTAGAATTCGAACTAAGTTTTTTCTTTATTATAGGATGAAAAAAATAAGTTTTTTACCAATTCGAAATTTACAATCCGAAAATCTCAAAAAATAGGGCGCGTTACTTGTTTTATTCGGACTATAGAATCTGAACACCCCCAAAACACTATTTTTCAAGGGAAAAACAGTTCATATTATATAATCTGAACTGTATCAACACAAATTCTAAGTTTGTTTGCAACATGGATAACCAATTTAAGGATTATATTAATTTTCCTAACTCTCGTTCTTTTCATTGTTAGTTGTTCTTACAGGACTCCGCCCCTCAAAATCCAAAATTTCATCGTTTAAACCCGTTTTTAATTTTTTAAAATTTTTCATATTATCATAAAGACCCAAAAAAATTGCATTAGTTTTATTTGAATTTTAGAATTTTTTAGTGGTATTTTTATAATTTTATAATTTTAACTGACAAGTTTTCATCATTTTTTTACTTTGTTTTTTGGTTGTTTTTAAAAAGCAAAATTCAAAACTGTTGAAATGGGAGAGATTCTGATGGGTGATTATACATAACCATGTTTTGGATTATAAAATCCAAACTCAATTTGGATGTTTTCGAATTTTATAATCCGAAAATCCAGAGGCATTTTTGGAAATTCTATAAGACGCGCGAGAATGACATAGGGTGGAAAAAATAATAGCCATAATTTAAAAGGAAACATGAAGCCCAATGGATCAATTCAGCCCGATTTGTTTTTTTAAAATGGGCTTAGTGGGTTTGGTCAAAAAAACCCAAATCGTCACTGGCTTGCTTTTTTTACAGCCCAATTCGGTCGAAATTAGAATCCTGCTCTTTACCTAGACGAAGTTGCTCATTCTCAAGTGAAAAGACCAAAATACCCCTACGTGACTTAAGTCACGCTAGTGTAAACTTAAACTGAGTTAAGTCACGCCAGTGTTAATTTTAAAAAACTCATTCATTCATTCATTCAACCAAAACTCGTAATTTACAAAATATCCATTCATTCAATCATAATTTAGGAACACAATTTTAACGAAATTAATGCAAATGTCATAAAATAGTCGTCCGACGCAAATGTAAATGGATTACATACAAATCCAACAAAATATCAATAAAATACTACGAATATACAAACAAGTCCTAAAAATAAGGCACTACTCCTGCGGACTCCTCGACCTCCTCCTCGGAACCGGCTGCTGGTCAAACACAATATAATCGGAACGGAGGCCCTCCAAAATGCTGAGAAAGAGTGGATTTGAAACCACCTCTAGAATCTGAAGTGCATGCTCCACTGTGTCTCGCATGGTGCTAAGGACCTACCATGCCTTAACAACACACATGTAATCTTTAACAATACAACAACAACACTAAAATGTCGACAATGTCATTTGAATACATAAACTACCACATTGCAGTCAAATTAACTATAATAAACATTAACAAACATAATTATAACTAATTACATCATTAACAATAAAAAAAACAAAATAAAATTCATAGAGACATTTCACCAAACACGTAGTGTGCAATTTTCAAACAACTATGTAATCTAACAATTTGTAAACCCTAATCTACCACATTGTACCCTAAACAACATCTAAACAATAATTTCTAAGTTAATTCGTCACTAACAATCATCAAAACTAACATGCAAGCAAAATTTTAAAAACCCTAAAAATGTTCAATTTCTACAAAAATCTAAAATTTAAATTAATGCAAAGAATTAGGATAATAATCACTTACTTGATGTTGTGGACGAAATTTGGTTTGAATGACGCAAGATTGGTGAAATTCGGATTTGGGGGTGAAATTTTCGTTTTTTGTAAAGTTGAAAAATGGAGGTTTTGTGTTGCTGATAAAGGACTTAAGTAACGTAGCGTGACTTAACTCACGCTGCGTGAGTTAACTTGCGTAAGGGTAAAATTGGAATTTCACTTGAGAATGAGCGAAACCATTTGGGTAAAGAGCAAGATTCTCGAAATTATGGACTAATGGGCTGGCCCTTTAGGCCTGTCCCATTTTGAACAACGAAAATTACTTTTCTCTCTTTCTAAATTGCTTATTCTCTTGACTGAACAGGAGTTAACTCACCATGACGTTTTTCAGCGGTAGTTACTCATGCTGACATTTTTAAGATTGATTGACTCAACTTAAAAAATGATTGAACCTATCTAAAAAATGTAAGGGTGAGTTGACTACCGTTGCAAAATACCGAGTATGAGTTAACTTCCGCTCGGTTAAGAGAATGAACAATTTGAAAGGGAGAGGAGCAATTTTCTTTAACAACTCTATCAACTCTTTTTTTATATAATTTTTGTTTGTATTTAACATCGGAGTAGTATGAATTCATTTATTAGGATAAATTTTCATTCTTTGAACGATGTATATAAATGTTAATTGACATTTTAAGTTTTCAAATACATCAACTGACCTCATTCGGATTGTAGTTGGTCTAGAATGTGGGCTACAAGGTGTCATTGTTTGTGGGCAATGGAGAAAGAAATAAAGAGGTACATGAAGAAAATTTTGCTAGGCCTCTTATACCTTGGAGGAGGTCTTAAGGTATGTTATGTTTTTATCAATATGCTAGTGTGGTGCGTAGTTTGTACTATTATCGAAACAACTCTCTTCCTAATATTTATTTACTTGGAAGCCTTCAAGGTGGGTTGGATTCGTCTAAATACAGACAAAGCTAGTAATAAAGGCGGAACTCTTTCGGGTTGCGGTGATGTGATTCGTGAGAAAGATGGCAACTGCTTGTGTGATTTCTCATAGTTTTTTAGTCGGTATAGTACTTATGTTGCTGAGCTCTTGAGAGTTTCTTATGGCTTGAAGTTGGCTCTTTATTGTGGTTTTGTTAAAGTGGAGCTTCATTTGGACTCTAAAATGGTGGTGATCACCATTTGGTCAGTGATAGGATGGAGTTTGATTTGTCTTATTAGGCGCTAATTAAGTTTTTAAAGGAAAAGAATAGTTAAACGTAATTATGTCATATAGCTTGCCTTTGCCTATATCCCATTCTACTAATCAATAATATCAGCTAAACATGTTTTAGTTATTTTCAAAATCACATTCGTAATGGTTAGAGTTGCCTCTTAATTAAGTATTCCAATCGCAAATATAGAAATATATGGTACAACAATAATTAAAAAGCATCAACAATAACATTTAGGGAAGTACCATGCCTTAACAATAACATTCAGTGAAGTAGTTAAGGGCTAACATGCTACTATAACAATACTAACATTTGTATTGTCAAAATAGAAAGAAGAAAAAAAACATAACATTCATTCGTTCTGGACTTAGGCAAGTTAAAAGCTCTGACCAGTAATGTAATGTGCAGAGACCTAATGTTATTTTAAGGAAAATGGTGAGAACTTGGAGGTGGGGGTGAAAAGAAGTAGAATGCTGCAGGCGGCGGCGGTGGAGGTGGAATCTTACGATGCCTGTGTTTTGGAGGAAGGTGCGGCACATGCTGGTGGCACCCAGGTGGTGGTGGTGGTGCACCTTGGTAATGGGGTGGGTGTGGTTGTGGGAAAGAGTAGACAAGAGCACTTGATGAATTGTAGAGTAAGAAAGCCAATAGAAACGCAATCAACACTTGAAAGTTACTCATCTTTTTATCTTCAGTTCTTAACAACTTAACACTTTAGTAAGTTTTAAACGGTTAATGAAGACATATGGTACTTATAGGAGCAATACTAAAGTGATGAGATTGTCAATTTTCTACTACAATGCTCCACTAATAATATAAAATTAAGATGGCCCGGGTTCGTTATTGTATGGTTAGAGAGGGTGAGAAACAAGAAATATAAATTAATGATCAATGTCAAAGAAAGCACCAACCCACCCACCAGACTTTTTTGGCGTGTTTAATATCTTTCTCCTTTGGTGCAGGCAGATGTTGAATTTTCCCTGGTCTTGTGTCCACTGTCCAGTGCTTCCACCGTTCTCTGTCCCCACCACACAAAACCACTCTTTCATATGTCGGTTTCTTTCCCTGCTTCAACATTTGTCCTCTTAACACATTTATGATAACTTGCATTTAATTTAACACGTTACATAATTGCACATTATCATTTTACTTCTTCCGTTTCATAATTATTGTCTCTTTAACATTTTTTTCTCAAAATAATTTTTTTTGATGGACATTTTAGTAAATGATACTCTCTCCGTCCCGCAATACTTGATATATTTAAAAGAAAAAAATTATCCCACAATACTTGACCTTCTCAAATTTTGAAGCAGAATTTGACAAGTTTACCCTCATAAATGCTTTTTGTGGTCTCCAATAGAATTGTATCTCATAATTAAGCATGTTTAGCATGCAAATAATAACCAATGACAATGAAGTGCAATTTAGTAATCATTACTTAAAAGTGAATGTTTAAAAATAATAATAAGGGCAATTTAGTAAAAATATCACTCTCTTTCTTTCATCTTTACGCTTTTCTTAATTTGTGTGAAATGGTCAAGTAGGTCAAGTATTGCGGGACGGAGGGAGTACTAATTTTACCATTGAAATCAACACAATTAATCATTTCCTTAATAATCGTGCACAAACCTTAAACGACTAATATTGTGAGACAGAGGGAGTAAGTCTATACTCCTACTTCCGCACTCCCGTAGTCCCATTTTAATAGTCGTTTTCAGTTGTGCATTATTTTTAAAGAAATGATTAGTTAAATTTATTTCAATGGTAAAATTAGTATTATTTACTAAAATACTTATTAATTGTCGTTAGTTAACTGGTTAAGTTTGCAGAAATTCAATACATATATATGTGTATACTAGTGAAAAAATAATAAATAATACATTGATATTTTAAAGTGACAATTATTTTGAGATAGAAAAAAATGTTAAAATAACGATTAAAATGAGACAGACGGAGTACTTTATTTTTAAGAGTTTAAAACTTGTTTCATCCTTCCAAAATTATTTATCAATTTTATTTATCAATTTCAAACGAATTTAGGATTTTTTTATGAGAAATAAAAACTACAAGTTACTTACAAAATTATATTTATTAATGGTATGATAAAGATAAATTAATATAATTGGAAATATGATAAGAAAATACTCCTTTCGTTTTACATTAGGTGTCATATTTGAGTTTTACACGATTATTAAATAAATTATTAATAATGTCGACTTTAATAGAAAAATAACAGTATGTTAGTGAAAAAAATAAGAAATGATTTATTGGTATATTATAAAATGAACAAATAATTTGAGACAAGAAAAAATATAAAAGAGAACATCTAATGTGAGACGGAGAGAGTAAATCTTAATAATGTGAGACAGAGAGAGTAAATCTTAATATCTCATTCTAAAACAACTTATAATTTATAACAAATTCATTTCTCAAAATGATATATAATTTGTGATGGAGGAAGTAATAGTTGGACTCAAATATAAGAAGGAAAATATGCATAGAAGATACACATCATTTGTTTCAATGAAAATTATAGTAATAATAATTCTATATCATTAAATTTTAACAATAATTATTTGATGACATAGTGGGGTTCTTATTTAGCAAGGTGCTATACAGGGAGATGTTTGAATTTCTTAGTCTGGTCAGATATTTGATCTATGGTCGATGCATATATGTTGGGAGATGTCAACTTCTTAAATAAATTTAAGTTATTTCAATATGTTGGAAGATGTCAACTTCTTAAATAAATTTCAGTTATCTCGAGAAATTGATATCAACGGTTGCTTGCAAGGATACATATCAATTTAGTGAAAAACATCTTCTATACAGATTAGGATTCTCTCCATTGAAAATTCTCTCAAGTTTTCTCATGTGGAATCTCAACCAACAATCATGAGAGAGAAAGTGAGAATTAAATTATAATAAAAAATGGTTGTTGTATTTTAATGGTATAGATTGAAAATGGAGAAAACTTGAGAAAATTTTCAATGGAGAGGATCCAAATCCCTCGTATACATACAATTCATAATAAAATAAATGTTTAATAGCAGTTTTGGCCCCCTAAGTATCATGAAGTTGCGATTTTGGCTTCCTAACAAAATAAAATACAATCCAGCCCCCTCTGTAGATGCCGCATGTGTAATTTTTTATTTTTTAATTATTAAAAAATTATTTTTTATTATTATTTTAATTATAAAAAAAATTACACACATGACGTCCACGTCGGAATTTACTTTGTCAAAATTGGTCTGGGGCCAAAACTGTAAAAGGAACAGTACTTAGCGGGTTGGATTGTATTTTCTTTTGTTAGGGACCAAAATCACAACTTCCTAATACTTAGGAGTCAAAACTGTTATTAAGCTAAAATAAAAAAAATACCAAATACACGTGATAGATAAAGCAGAGAATGGAAAAACTTTCTTTACCTTGCTTTCTAAGGGGATAGGAAGTATTGCCAATTTTAGCAGTCAAGGTGGAGGAAATCACCAGAAATCAAGTAGGAAGTCTCGGGGACTAGAGGGGAAAAATGGATGGAGTAGGAGATATTCTCTCTCATATGTATTGTTCTTAGTTAGAAGATTTTACAGCACTCGCTATTATTTCTACCTTTTTCTGGTGATCATCACAGTGTGTAAAGGAGTTGGTCAAATGTTTCTCTTCATCTTTGGTCCTTAGTTTCGCAATTGAACTTGAATGTTACCACTCTTCATAGTCCCTGCAATCTAAGACGATTCCAGATGCACACAGAGACACTGCTTGTTGCAGACTTGCAGTGGCTACCTACCAACGGGAAGCATCATTAAACGCTACATTACAAGATGTGGAGCATGGCCCAGTCGCAGAGGCATAACGCCTCCATTCCTTTCTAATGGCGTCCTCAAAATGATACAATGTATTTGTCAAACTTGCTCCTTAGGTTGCTAGGAAAGAAAAAATGTAATATGCAACAAAATACTCAGAAATGGCTTGCCATGTATTTAAGTTTCCTTAACTTCTCATACAACAATATAAATCCTAGTTTGAGTTGCAAAAGCAAAATGATGCAATCAGTTATTATCTTCGACCATTCTGCCAAAATTCTCATTGGCATGCAACATGCTTCACAAAATTGTTTGGTGAAATTGGGGCAGGTTTTATCTCAGGAAAATAAAATGCATAGATATGTTAAGAATTCTACATAGTAAATATAACATCTAGTGTTTGTAGCAAATAGCGAATCCGTAAAATTTAGTCTTTGAAAAAACTTCTAATGAAATTTTAAAAAGTTCATGATAATCTCATTATTGCTTTTCTGTGGTATTGACCGTTAAATAAAAATATACTGAAGCTGTGATAAATGTTCAAGCCAACATAGAAAAGATTTGAAACCCTTTCAAAAGATGGACTTCAGGATAACTAAATCATAAATTTATGGAAATATTTTCACAAACTTACTTCCTATTGCAATCAGAACGAGAAGGTCAGTCAACTGTCCATATTTGCCAGCCTAAATGTCCAGACGCAACTCCCAGAAATGCATAATTAATATGGCCACCCTGCTCCAATCATATGAATCAGGACACAGAAATGCATAATATGAACCAATGTTTTGCAGGGCATGTAATACTTGGTTGTGGATATAGCAATATCGTACTTTCCTTGTTTTCCACACAATATTGCTTTCTTATCAAACAATTTAATCAAATTTGACGGTAGATAAGGCATGCCAATTACATGCAGAAGAGGCAGCTGTGTAAGACTACTCAATGTAACAAAGAAGTCACTTTTATCATCAACTATATATGTCAAAAGTTTAATGGACATTAGCCTTCCTCATTCTGCACTTACGATTTTAACATAATTTCCTTCAATTTTTAATATTTTAAAGGTCTATTCTGGGGAAGAATTTTGGTTCATTTGTTTCAAACAATCTACACAAATATTTAATCTTAAGAAAAGGCTGAGCTTTCAACTTTGTCAATCAGGGCCACACTACCATAGTCAAGGACATAGAACACAAATCATAGGTAGGGGTGTGCATGGTTTAAAACCAAACCAAACCTGAACCAAATATATGGTTTGGTTTAGTATCTGAACCCATTTCACAAAAAACTGGTTATTTTGTGAAACCAGCTCAGGTACCATGTTTTAAAACTGTCTAAAGCCCCAACATAAGACAGTAAGTCATTAACCATATATCTTGGCAGACAACATTAAAACTAACCTATAGTTATTCAGTTGTAGAAGAATACCAAGACCCAAAAGCAGTTGAAATCCTAGAAAAGAAAGTCCTTGAAATGGTGTCAAAAGACCACTTGCCACAGGTCTCAACTTTGTATGTTCTACCTGCAATATTAGATCATATAAAAAAAAATAGTCAGAACTTGAAATGTAAGATCGCCTGAAAAAAAGAGAGGGAAAAGCATGCAATCATCTGCTCAACAAACACAAAGCGCTGCTATTAAAACAAGCTCACAGTGTGACATCATAGGAATAAGAATAAACACAAAAAGGACAGCAACCAAAGTCTCCAATGCTATTATGATGGGTATAAAATGTTTAGTTAGATCAATACTAGCCATGCTTACATGGTACTTATTTTTGCAAAAGTGTTGAAAAAACAAATGTCTGTTAGGCTCTTTGAAGGTTAAAAAAAAACTACTATCTAGTATCTAGGTATCTCTTATTGCGAAAACAATATGCAACCAAGAAAAAGCAATGACATTAACCTTTGTATCAATATCCCGATCAATGAGATCATTAATAGTACACCCAGCACCTCTCAAAAGAAAAGCACCGCATCCAAACAGAGCCAACATTTTAAAATCGGTAAGATGCCCTGGGGGTGCAGCTAAGGTGATTGACCTATGACATGGAAAGAGAGAACAAGCCTAAAATGGAGCATTTATACTGACGGTAAATACCCCCTCCCTGTTATAGGAAAAAAGTATATTGCTTTTAACTTCATATTTATGCTGTATACATATTTGTCTTCTTTCAATCTGTCTTTCAACATGAAAAGCCAACGATAAATACACTATATTTAAAGGACAGTTTAACAATATTCTTACATGAAATATGGATATTTTTACAAATGAGTCAACAAAGTCAATGTAATTTGTCTATGTTATAAACTAAATATATCAACTTAATTAGATCCATTTTTCACTATAAAATGAATTAGATGGAGTATCTAAGGACGAAGTGATGGTAAAAATCATTTTATCATAAAATCAATGCACTTATTGATTTTCTCAATAACTGAGCATATTTCTTTTACGGAATAATTGAGCATTTGGAAGATAGATGAAATATTACGTTTAATTTAACTAGAGGTCTTGAATTCAAATCCAACGTTGAAAATACAATAATGTTAAATCTTTTGAAGAAGAATTTTGTTGTCCAAAGAAATCATTCTCGACTCAAGAGATTAAGCTATATAATGTCGTGCAGAAAATACTTGATTAAAAACAAAATTAAAACGAGATATAAGAAATACACCAAATATATTTTTTCGTGATCTCCAATTTTTTATGAATCCAATTATCTATTTGTCAAAAAAAAAAAAAATCAATTCTAACTTTTCGAGAAAAGGACTTGCTGTATAACGACACGAGGTTGAATATGCTTAGCTGAATTAGTTAGGCAGATACAAGGGTGATCCCTCTCCATTAATCCTAAGAACTTTAATTTAAGAATGAAACGAATTGAACTACTTGAGCTAGGTGACCCTTATTGGACCGGCTAAATAGACCTACACAAGCACGCATCTTATCTTATGGATTAATTAAATAAAAGGTTGATTTTTTTAGAAAGGGACCATGGATTGTAATCTACAGTTGCATCGATCCGATGCATTTATTACTAAAGATAAATGTTTACGAATACGATAGCTAAAGTGCTAGTAGTACTCTTTTCAAAATAGATAAAGAAAAGTAGTTCATGAAATAATTTGAAAACTATAATTTGATTGTTCTCGCTATTAGTATTAGTGACGACCTTGCCATAACCTAAGGGGGCAATGACCATTAACATTGTCTAAAACATTATCTAAAACATATTTGACTATCTCTTTCAGAAGTTACAAATTTGTGTACATTTTTTTTCTTTTCAACTTAGAGATTCTGATTAAGTCAAACTGGTATTTTGATTCCTTTATGTTTGTAAATGTGCGTGGAGGAGATTTGTAAATTGAGACTAACAGTTTCAAGTCTATTCAAACATGTTCACGGCTTAGCATGTGTTAATGGGCCCCGCTTTGATCCGAAAATCCTTTGTTTTTGACTCACTTGTGACAAATCAGGTGTGAATATATATCATTTTTATTTTTTAGGAGGAAAAGGATGTAACAACTAACAACATCACACCTGT
>Ga0099826_10000508_pt1 | contig 19083 bp, 12 predicted proteins | sample Mtrugardesep15_FD_76830 | JGI IMG/M metagenome (GOLD analysis project Ga0099826, IMG submission 76830) | Root nodule microbial communities of legume samples collected from California, USA - M. trunc garden sep15 | ecosystem: Host-associated > Plants > Roots > Nodule | place: USA: California... | reverse complement strand
TGCAAAAACTCTAACAAATCTCAGTGTTCAACTTATTTAACTTTGGATCATAAAAAAATGACTTAATTATTTGTAGGTCTCTCAACTATTTAGAAATTTTTAAAAAGGCCTCTAAACAAAAAAAATTGTAATCAGGTCCCTAACGTAAAAAAATGGATATGTTAAGTAAATGTCTTCATAAATATCTCAAATGTCGTTTTTAGTCCCTACAAAAAAAAATTGTACTTTTTAGTCTTGTAAAACTCTCCGTCAACATATTTAATCCCGTAAACTTTTCTCAGTATTTTTTAGTCTATGTAAAATTTTCAGTCGGCGCTTTTATCCCTAAAAATGCTAAAAAAATGTTACAAGGTTAAAATATGTGATTTTTTTTTAAAGAGATAAAACAAAATTATGAATATTTATTAAGCATCATTTACTTAACCAACCTTAAAAAAAATCTACATTAATTTTTTATTTATTTTACAAATATATAAATTTTAACATTATATGAGACATCTACTATTATAGATGGATGATTAGATATAAAGATGTACTTAAAATTCTTCCGTAATACCATTACCTTACATATGATATCGTTGATAGTACAGAAAGATTCTTTCACTAGCTATATGTATTCTCCTGTCTCTATCTTTGTCCATAAAATCTAAGCATTTTCATGTGCGAGAGAACTCTTCAACACTATATTCAGGAAGATCAAACTAGTACGTGTACATATAATTGTATGTCTGGCTGTTTTTCATGTAAAAATCTTGTATTTCAAAATGAATGTGGCTTTATAAAAAGGAGTATTAAAATATAGATATATATCTTCTCATTTCATAACAAGTGTCACTTAATTATATTATTTTATGCAAAATATCTATACATATATTAAGGGATGCATAGTTTTAAGCTTTGGTGCTGAGTACTCTTAACAAATATGGTAGAAATAATGATCTAATGATTTCTTGTAGCTCACAGATGTATGACTCTTTTCTAGGGAAAACTTCGGCGGGATTTTGGAATGATTTTCAACGACATATGTTTTGGCGGATAGGGGATAGTAATAAGACTAAATTCTGGCTAGATAAGTTGGTTTCTAATGGGGTTGAGCTCCTCAATCGAGAGGGAAATTGGAACCTAAGTTTTATGTCAAACACATTTGTCACTTAATGTTGTGAATCAAGTGCTTGCTTTATCGACCCCCGACGATGCAAACATGCTTGATTCCTTGGGTCGAGGAGGAAATAATAATCACTACTCCCTCCGTTTTAAAATGAGTGTCGTTTTAGGCTTTGACACACAGATTAAGAAATGAAATGAAATAATCATTGAATATAACGCTTTTACTAAACTGCCCTTACTTTGTAAGAAAAAGACAAAATTAAAGTTGCATTGAAAATTGTGTGAGAGAAAAGTTGAAGTATTTATTGAGGGTAAAGTTGAAAGAAAAAATTAAAGTTGTATTGGAAATGTAAAGTGACATTCATTTTGAAACAAATTTTTTTGACTAAAGTGACAGTCATTTTAAAACGGAGGGAGTATTTTACCGCTCAAAGTACTTATTGATTGCAACTTGGGATATCCATTCCTAAAGAGATTGGAAGTCTTTTTGAATTTGAATTGACCTGTCTAATTTTGTCAAACCTAAAAGACAATCGATGTGTTAATTGGTTGACGAAGTGTAGTCAATCTTTAGATTTTTAAGCTGTACTATTGTGAAATTTCTATCTAATGAGCTTCATTAATTGTTTTTCAATGATATTTCTCATGGCTTGTATGCTTCAAATGTCCGGCTTCTCCTTAGTTTTTTTTTTGGACCAAATGGCCGTCTCTTTTGTACAACAATAATTTGAATAAAACAATATGTCTCGGACCAAATTCAGCATAATGAAACATCTTTATCATACGATAAACCTCTATTTTTTTTTTTTTTGGTGATACGATAAACCTCTATTTAGGCAAGCATACATTGCTTTTTATTGATGATGATTAAGAAGATAATGCATATATATGGTACAATGCACTTATCTTAATAATGCATTGTTGCTTAATATGCTAGTAAACTTTATTTGGGAAGGGGTCAATATTCAATAAAGCTGAGTTTAACACCTTACACGACGTAGTGTTGATAGGCAAACTTTCTGTCCCTACCTAGAAATTACCCTATGGCTAGATGATGTAACCCTATAAATTCCATGATTAGGTATACGAACTTATTTTTCTTTGAAGTTTGGAACTGCTAAACTAGTCCTCCCCCATCTCATAATAGTTGACACATGTGAAAATCTAAAATTTTGATCTAATTTATTTTGATCATATTTTTTTATTAATATACAAAGATAAATAATAATCCCTCCGTCCCGCAATAGATGATCTGGTTGAAAATGTGCAATTTTGACCTAACTTACTTTGACAATATTTTTCTACTAATATACAACGATATATAATATCATATAATATGTCGTTAGATTCGTCCGGATGAGTATTTTCAAAATATCAAATATTCATAGTTTTTTCTAATATATTATTCAAGATATTTAAACTCAAAATTATGCATTGGTATGCGTAATAAGGTCAACTGTGTCAAGTATTATGTGACAGAGGGAGTATCATATAAGATGTCGTTAGATTCGTCTCGATGAGTATTTTCAAAATATCAAATTTTCATAATTTTTTTTTGATATATTATTCAAAAATTTTAAGCTTAAAATTATGTATTGGTATGCGTAATAGAGTCAAATGTGTCAAATATTATGGGACGGAGGAAATATTATTTTATTAATTTACTTCTGGTATGGTTATAATTGCTAGTTCTAGTGGTTACACTGTAGATGACAGGTCCATCCTCCAGTCCTGTTACAATCAAAACGTGCGTGCACGTTATATATAAACATGTGCCCAAACAGTCTTCCTTTGAAACAAGTACGTAATAATTTGCTAGCTATAGTTCATGTAGTTCTAGGCAAGAATTTGAGATCCCCTTCTTCAAAAAAAAAAGAAAAAAAGAATTTAAGATCCCAAATAAAGAGCCATATCAAGTTTGTGGTTTTATTACTTCCGCAATGACAAATCAAAATTCAATTTTAGTTGTGAGAGGTATTTATATTGAATGTTTGACATACTTTGTGTAAGGTGTTAAAATTCTTAAACCCTTGAAAGTATAAATTTGAATTTGTTATAATTAGACATGGTTAAAAAAACCGAAAAACCAAACTAAACTGAAGAAAAAAAACGGAACTATTACTAACGGTTCTGAAATTGAACTGAAACAGTTCAGTTCGATTCAAAACAGTTCAGTTTGATTCAAAACAGTTTGGTTCAGTTTGGAAAAGTTAAGTTAAGTTCGCTAACTAAAATTCGATTTCGTTTGTTTTTATTTTTATTTTTATTTTTTTCAACTGTACAATTAATAACAATTCAGTTCAGTTCAGAATAGTTAGGTTTGAAACGGTTCAGTTTAAAATACAAACAGTTCAGTTATTTTAAATTTAACAAACAGTTCAGTTTGATTCAGTTCGATTTTCATCTCAAACCGAATCATGCCCATCCCTAGTTATAATACCTTCATCGTTTAAGCTAATTTATAGGATGAGATCAAAACTCACTTAATAAAAATCACGATGAAGAAAATCCAAGAAAAAAACTAACACACTGAACATTGAAAACTTGAGTTCCATTAATCTCCGGTGCCCTAACCCTAGTAAAATTAATTTATTTAAAAAAAACACACTGGAAAACTAAGTGGAAGAGATTAGTAAGTGTAAACCAATTTCTAAAATAAAAAACTAGATAAAGGTTATGAACCAAATTTCCATGGAAGCAAGGAAGGTGAAGTTATTGTAGATCTATGCAAAGTTTGGAAGGGTTGGGTAGGTTTACATTCCAAAAAAAAAACTTAACAAATGGGAAAATACATTCAGGTTTGTGAAGTTTAATAGGGTGAGGATAACGAAGGTGAGATGGAGGAATAAAAAAAACTAAGGGTGGATAGAGCACATTTTCATAGAAACAATATTGACAAAAAGGAGGTATCAAAGATTAACACGTGAAATTTAAATTGGTTACTTTTAATTTCAATAATTATTTTAGAATTGAAATAATTTTAAGAACCAAAATACTCAATCCACACTTTCTTATGCACATTTTTGGTCAATGCACATTTAACGTTTTTTATATGATGACTTTTTTATGCACATTAAACTTCAAGTATTTTCAGTGCAAACTTCCTTCACAACTGGTCTACTATATTTTTTATTAAGTCAACTCATTAAATAGATACCACAATGACTTTTCTTAAAACTACATCCAAACACATTACATTGGTTTTGTGCGGTTTATAGTGTTTTTTGGATTAATTTGCAATTTTATTTTTAATCGGTTTAAATTTGAACATTCATGTTACCACTATCACTCCATTTGTCCATGATAAAAAAATAATAATATTGTCTTTCAATATAATCTTCTAAACAAATTACTAGTTGATTTTTTTTTTCTTTCTAAACATAATCCTAATTAATACTACTAACTTATTTTGTAATATGAAAAAGTCAAATTAAATATACATATAAATAAAAAAAATTCAATAATATTCACATAGGAACTTACAACAAGAGGGTACTATAATTTTTCCTCTAACTATTTTTTAGAATAAAATATGTTTTCCTACCAATTGGACACATCGAAGATAACTGAAGACAACTTCACAAGCGATGTGGTTAAGTGTCGAAGATTCACTAGTGGTGGTGGTGTTTTATTTGGGTGTTCAGGATATAGTCATTGCATAATGAATAATGAATTGTATAATAAATGCAACATTGTATTGGACTGATACGGGGGAAGAGAAGTTTATAAGTTGGAGAAGTTGCAAGGGTCAACTCTTCATAAAAAACATGATCACACAAAACAAGGAATCTCAATGAAATAAAGTTATCTTTGGACTACTCAAGAGCGTTTTATGATATGATACAAGTCTTTTCTAATTTAACTAAAGTTTTGGGTTTGAATTCAATCTTAGATATGTTGAGACATTAAATCTTTTGGGAGGATTTGCCGTCCATTTGGGTCGCACAAGACTCGAGAGATTAATCTCCACAGTTGCGTACGCAGAGGATACTCGACTAACACAACAAAAGTTATTCTTGTACTATATTGGTACTCAAATTTGGATTTGGATTTGGTGCCATTAGCAAGGGAGCATATACTCACGAGTGTAAATTGTTTACCATGGAATCTCACGTCATTGGGAAAGATTAAATGGTCAGATCAACACTCGACAATCTCTCGCGAAAATGTCATGAGATAGGATCTACATTATAGAACAATGGACGTAGATCTTCTCAAGTGTAAATGGTTAGGATTAAATGTCATTAAATGGACGTAGATTTTCTCAAGTGTAAATGGACGTAAAGTGTTTACGGTGGAATCTCATCATCTATTTTATCATATTACATGTCATTAGGAAGGGTTAAATGGTTAGAGGAAAAATTATATTTTCCCGTGAAAATACTATTAGAAATGATCCACATTCCAGAACATTGGACGCATATCCTCTCAAGTGTAAATTGTTTACGGTGAGATGTAAATTAATATATATGGATGTAAATACTATTAGAAATGATTTAGAGGTCAATGAGTTGGATCCAAATATGGTTTATGATAGAACATTATGACGACATTTGATCCATATAGCCGACTTCACTTAGTGGGATAAGATTTGGTTGTCGTTGTTGATGTAAATACTATGATATTCGTGTTCGTCCTCTTGCATAAATATGATATTTGTGTCTACTTCAAATTCATGCGGATATACGCTAGGCAGATAATCCATGAATTTGGAAGTACCTGCGGATATTTACAAATATTCGTTGATAACATTTTAAAAAACATTGGATTTTAAAAAAAAAAAATACTTTTATAAATTACATAAATTACAACAACAAAAGTTTATCACATTCATTTCCTTCATTTTATGAAAACATAATAATATTCTTACTTAATAATAATATCTAGGTTTGTTCCTTCAAAAAATAGGTTTATTGAGTAATTGATGTATATGGTCTATAATATACACATGATACATCAATTATTCAATAAACCTATAATATGACTTGTTTCTTATAATAATGATCGAATATAATATTTAACGAAGGATTTTTAAACAATTTACTTAATTTATTAAAAAGTATGGATACTCTCATACACCGATGTCATTATATCCACATTTGTATCCATTAAGTAATTGATAGTGGAAACATCAGTTTATTTTATCCGCGAAAATCTATTAAGGAATCCACTTCGTCTATGTGACAAATTCTATCTGGATACATTATTTTTTTGTCATCCCTATTAGAACATCGATGATTATTGAATCGAGATTCAATGAATGTTGTAACCGGCCCATGAGATCATGCATTTGGTGATTAGAAAATCTAAAGTTCATATTTTACCACAACCTGGACCTTTGTGCAATCTCTCAAAATGTGAAAGGTAGTTTCCTTTTGAAAGGAACACAGAACAAAATCTATTAGCATCCATACAACATTTTGATCATTTTTCACTGGTCTTCAAACCATCATTATAAAGAAGGCAATCGAACATTTTATTCATTGAGGCTCTCCCATTTGAGAAACCGTTTATAGAAGCTGATGTGATAAAAGTGTTTGATTTACAACCTCTTGAAGGGTAGTACCAGAGGGCAACCAAGCATTACTCCGAGTTTAAATTTACCTTTCTTCCAATTTGTGGGATTCCTTCATTACCACACTTGTATTTAGCTCTTAAGACTTATGCCTATAAGGTGGAAGGACTCACAAGAATATACCATGCCAACATCATAAGAAGTGATTTATTATAAGTGCGTCAACAATGGAGACTCTCAATTTTAAAGTCTTAAACGGATCTCACGCATACACATCACTCTTTTATCCAACGGAAATCCTCTAACAAAAAGTTTAAATGGGTTCCATCAATAACTCTTTATCATTTACATTTCAACAAAAACAACAGTACAATAACTATTTTAATAAAAAGTATTGTGGGGTTCACTTAAGAATGGGAAAAGAGCACCCAAAACTAAGAAAATTGCTCTTCTTCCAACAATAAATGCTCACTCCCATATAAACTGACCAAAATACCTCGAGTGAGTTACTCACGCTCGGTTAGATGAAGTATAACCTGCGTGAGTTAACTCACGTTGGGGTTATAATCTACATGAGTTAACTCATGTTGGGTTATAATCTACGTGAATTAACTCACGCAGAGGGTATTTTGGTCAGTTTGTATGAGAGTGAACGTTTTTTGTTGGGAGAAGAGCGATTTTCCAAAAAAAATTGTGTTGATATCACGCGGCCTGCAAACGACAAATTCTTGGTTTTCCAACTTCATTTAAGTTTTTTTTTGGAAGAAACTAAGTTAACCTACTTAAATTGACACGATAAGAATCAAACCGGAGACTTTAAAGAGGAGCACATTTCCAGGTCACAAACCAATACCACCATACCAATCCAAGTGAGTTCCAACTTCATTTAAGTTATTGTCTTTAAATTCCTCACAATTTCATATATGTCTTCATTTTTTTAATTTCCTTAAAAAAAACGTGAAATTCCACTTATTATTTTCTAATGAAGAACTTTGTGAAAATTTACACGCTCAAATATGATCGTCCATGTTATCGGTTAAATTAACTCATCCTAGATATTGTGATCGCACTACTAAAATATTCAAATGCGGTAGGTTTTGGTCAACTTCACAATTGAAAAAACGTTGCAAACAATAGGTTATCACTATGAAGGCCGAATACTCCAAATATGGAGACATACATGTATCGGATACTCGCAGATACGTATTCATAGAATATCGGAATTAGTTATTTTAATTTAAACAAATATATTTTATCTGATACTTATAGGATACTCGACAGATACGCACAACTACTTATAAGATACTTCACAGATACATATCCTATAAAAAAAACGAAGGGTAAAAATGTGACTGTGTTGTGAAAATTCAATGGAGGTGTATATGATTCAATTTAAGATATGAAATAATATTTTTTCCTATTAACCAATTAAAAATTATGTTTTTGGTGGGTGATGGTAACTAGAGAGAGAAGATTCAATCAATCAACATTGAACAACCATTGTTTTGAGTTCTTTTATTGAATTATAAATAGAATATGATTTATACCAAAAAACTTTTCATTTTTTATTTTGATCACATTATATTTTGTTAATCGTAACTTTTATGATTATATAGCTATGAAGAGTAATCGATTTTTTTTCCAAGTATTTTACATACATATAAGTTTAGTATAAAATTTTTGTTAACGTATCTTAGTCATATTGTATCCTAAATTTTAAAATTTTATGTATCCACGTACCCGTATCGTATCTGCACCTGCACCCATACTACGTATATGGGTTTGATTGGGTTATCAACTACTCCAAAAAACAAGTTATCAACTAATCCAAACACTTAATAAGTCAATGGGTTTTCTACACTTAAAAGCAACAGCATACTACATCCCAACACAAAAGCTAAACATCTTCTCATATGTTGGTTACTATATTGCCATGCTAATATAATTTTTCTAACGTGCCTTCCCATATAGTGGAAGTTATGACCCTTGTAATGTGTACTAGAAGGCTAAGCCAGAACTGGGGTTTGCATAAGCACATGCCCCATGTGCCTATATTTAAGAGGACTTGGCAACTTTCCTAAAAATAAGCCATTTAAATTTTTAGGGGAACCTTCCTAAAAGGAAAAGATTAGCAAAATAGGTGTACTTGTTCAACCTTTGGGGTCATAAAAGGGTTGTGTGGCCTAAGTTACACTAAGTGTAACTATTTCATTGGATTCTTACTATACCTTATCAATATTTAGTGGTTGCTTTGTGTCATTATGGGGCCTTTACAAGAAAAAAATGCACTCATTTGATATCTAACGGTAGGTTCAATTTAACCTCATTTGTGAGGTTTGGTAGAGTGTATATCTAGCTTGGCGTGGAGTCATTTTCAAGAAATTAAACCCCCTTCAACTATGGGAAGCCTATGTAGCTATTTTTTAGGTATTGATGGTTGATTTTCAACTTTGAATTTGTTCACAAAAATTACCTATGAAGTCGTATAATCATTAGCTCACTAGAATGACATAGTTCAAAATTAAAGGCATATGATATGGATGAATGTTGAAGCTACGGTTGTAACCATTAACTCATTAATTAACGTTATACCTAACATGGCATTTAATATTCTTTTGGTGAACTAACATTCCATTTGATTGATATTTCTTTTGCAATTGTTAACTTAAAAAACATTTTCGTAAAAAACATAAAAAAGAATAAAATCAAATACCTTGAAACTTATACTTTATTGATTCACTATAAAAAGAAAAGGTTAAACTAGTGTATAGAGAACTATATTGTACAAACAAATGTCCGCTTTGATACAATTTATTGGCAAGTCTAGGGGAGTGATGTAAGTAACAACATGCCAATGTTGTAAGAACATTAGAGAAGGAGACACGACATTATCTTTTTCTAAAGCGTTAAGACATTATTTATATAAATCTTCTCTCTTATGTATCTCCACATAAAGTGGTAAGTGTTACACATCCTAAATTTGTATCATCGTCCTAACCAACAAAGCACGCCTCCTAACTACACATACAAGAGTACTTTCAATATAAGGATCCAATATCCCATTATTCACTCCTGCCCCTGCACTAAACCTAACAATGTCATGCATGGATACCACTCTTTGGGGAAGTCAGGTAGAGCGTTGTGAGAAATAACATGTCAATGCTCCATGATCAAACGAGAGGGAGACACCACATCTCTACCAAAAAAGTTAAGGCATCATGTATATATGTCACCTCTTTTATATATTTGGCATTTAACTCATTCATATTAGAACTTAGATTAGCCACTCACATACTTCAACTCAACAATTTCATCCTTAAGTGTGAGTCTCCCAGATCCTATATTCGATCCAAACACTAGGATCCACTCCCCCTCCTCTAGCAAATCAAACCAAACTTTGATACCACTTGTCGAGGAGTTCAGAGAAGCGTCAGAAACAACAACGAACAATGCTCCATGACCACATGAAATGAAAACACCAACAAATATATCAAAAACCTTAATACATCATATGTATATTAATATCCTCTCTTATATAAAAATAACATTTATGCTCTAGGACCACTTGAAGTCAACAACAAGCACCATCTCCAAGAACATATCATAAAAGGCATAAAATAAGCAAAAATATATATCTTAAATGAAATCAAGAGTACTTAAAAAAAGCAAATAAATGGGAAAAGAACCCGTTATTGGAAGTAAATAGTGGACCACACGATTACTTACAGCATAAAGATCAGAGCACTACAATTTTTGTTGTGGTCCATTATATTTTTCCATATCTTATCTCCAACAATCCCCCAACTTCAATGTTCTTGTGTCTAATCTCCACGCTTGATTAATTACAAATATTTGAGTGAGGGATTGACAAAATTCAACAACTAATTATACATCACATATTATTTTTCATCGTTTAGTACATGTTTGTATTTATGACGAGTTTGACAAAACTATAGTGACTTTTCTTACTGCGATATCAAATATACACTTATCGATACTACTATAAGACTCGATATATTTCTTTATTTCAAGTGTAAACTAAAATCAGTTTGCAAAAATAAACATACAAAAGATTCATAAGGTTCTCTCTTCAATTGAGAATCAAAACCGTATTTAAATTTGTTAATTCAAATGTAGCAAAAGAAAACACATGAAGGGTTTATTTGTAAATTTCCTAATGAAAAGGAGTGGAGTAAAATCATGGGGTTAGTTACTGGCATGTGAAACAAAGAAGAAAGAGGCTATGTGTTTAACCTTATAAGGAAAACAATTATGTCTTCTGTAGCTATTCACATGCTCAATACTTTGATAGATTCATTAGGGACCATGTGACACAGTGTATTCAAGACCCATGAGGTGCCATTAATTGTGCTTTCCTACACAAGTCTTGAGAGTTAAGAAAATGAGAACCTTGCACTTTCCTATTCTTAGGACAACCTTGTAAATACAGCTAGCCTTTTTTATACGGACACTTCAAAATAAAAATAAGATAAAAAGATGGTAAAAAGGATTTACTTCTCATAATTGATAATGAATTTAAAGATTAAGTTTAGTCCTTTAAGTTTAACAATTTTCTCGGATTAGTGCTTTAGTTTTTGATTTTTTTTATCAAATAGACTAGATGCTAGATATACATTATAAGTGTAAAATGCAAAATTTGAGAGTTGAATTCTGACATTTACATATCAATGTCCATGAAGTTATCAACCGAGCTACATATGATTTGTTTTTTTTTTTTTAGTTTTTTAAATTGGTCATCTATGTTTTGCATTGTTAACTTTTTTAATAAGTTTCATCACAAAAAGAAAGTGTTTGGTATTTTATTATTGAGAAAACTCATGTAGACATATCTGATTCATTTATTTTATTTCTCATTTCACTTCTTTTTTAAGTATAAATTCCCAGTCCCAAAATCTAAAGTACTTATCTTTTCACAACAATGTCTTCATTCATGAGTTATCATTTGAATATATGAAGCAAACAACGAGTCATTCATATCTAATATGAGTCTATAAAACGTGATTAATAGACACTTCAATATTGTTCATCTTTAATTATAAAACAAAATAAAAAACGTGATTCTCACAACTATAAAATATAACGTAAAAGACCACATTAAAATATAAACATAAGAAAAAGAATGTAATATAATTGATTAATTTGAAAAATTTAAACTTAAAAAATCACAAGTGTAATTTTAACTAAATATAAAAGGAACGACTAATTTTTTTTTTTCGTTCCTAACAACGACCAAAAGTGACTAACTACCAATTTTGTTGGTATATATTTTTTATCAAATTTTGGTTGGACAGACGGAAATTTAAATTAAAGAAAATACAACATTGACTAATAAAATTGAAATTTAGATAAATAAGTACATATTACATAGATATTATTTTTTTGAACAGCAAAATATTTCATATATTAAATATGGAATCAAATACTGGAAGTACTACATCTAATCCCCGTGAGCTTAGCTCAGTAGGTAGGGATAGTGTATATTATATGCAGAGGATGAGGTTCGAACCCCAAACACTCCACTTCTCTACAATTTAATTGTATGAGTTCTAACCACTAGACTATTTGACAAAAAAAAAATACTCCATCTAATAAAAGATAAACTACAATGGGTACTTCCCCTAACATAAAAAAAAACTAAGATGACACCCTTGATGCCACATCTATTTTGTTTTTTTAACAGTAAAAAATGAAATATATTAACACCAACACCGTAATTGTTGCAGCACAAGGTGTGCCACAACAACACGGAAAAAAGAGCACATACATGTCAATATACAAGTACAAAACAATCAATCAATACCCAGACAAACAAGCGGGTTTGACCACCAATTTTGAGTACCAAATCTAAAGGCCACATTACTAGCCTTCAACCACCACAATGAATATGATTTTACTTTATCTAACATATGCTGTAAAGAGCTATGAGTATTCCTGAATAACCTGTCGTTCCGATCTTTCCACAAAACCCAAACACACAGAAGCCAAATCAGATGAAAAAACGAACGCCGCGATTTCAGAACACCTGCGTAATGAATAAATTGCACAAAGTTGTCGGAGATAACCTGATTCTCCGCCCCCACAACGCCGAGCCAATCCCTCACCAAAGTCCACAACGCTCCAAAAAACAGGCAAGACAAAAACAAATGATTCACATCCTCGACTTGCCCACATCCAGCTAAACATAACTGAGCATCCATAGGGACAATCCCACGAATTGCCAAATTTTGCCTAGTAGGTAAACGGTCCCTCAACAGACGCCAAGCAAAGATAGAGACTTTCAACGGTACCTGTTTGTGCCAAATTAACTCCAAATTTTGTTGAATAAGGGGCTATTCCTGCGTTGTCAACATGTCATACACACCGCGAACCGTGTACCCACCACTCTGATCCGGCAACCACAACCACCTGTTAGAAGAATCATCTTGCAATGTAACTGTAAGTAAAAGGTCCCTACACTCCTCTACCAACTCCTCCTCCCAAGTCCACAACCGACGGCGCCAGTGCCAAGCCCCCCTCCAACCTCCAAACCCATCAGGAACATATTCCTAACTGTGTCCGCTTTATTGACAAACAAATCATAAAGCTGCCTAAAGCGGTCACACAACGGAACATTACCACACCAACAATCACGCCAAAAATCAGTATCAGCTCCATCACCCACCTGACGCCTAACACTCGACATAAACCACCCCTCCCCACCCTCACCTAGCCCATCTCTAATCCTCACTATCTCCTGCCACCAAGAAGAACAACTCTGGCCCCCATCCGCCAACCCTCCATCCTCCACTCCATACCTAGCCACCAACACCTTCCGCCACAACCCATCCCTCTCTACTAACAACCTCCAACACCATTTCCCCAACAAAGCAGTACAACCTCCGAACACCCATCCCCCCATACTCCTTTCTCAAACATATCGAATTCCAACCTATCCAGGATATTTTTCGTTTATCCTCACTCCCACCCACCCAAAAAAAAATTCATTAAACAAAGATTCAATGGAAGAGATTATACCTGACGAAGCTTTGAAAAAGGAAAATGCATAGACAAGAAGTGCAGTCAGGACGAATTTGAGAAGAGTCAACCGACCACCAAAAGAAAGGAACCGACTATGTCAACCAGACAATCTAGATTTAATTCGATTTACAACAAGCTCCCAAAATAATAACCGACACAGATCACCACCAATCGGAAGACCCAAATAGAGAAACGAAATTTTACCCACTTTGCAACCTAACACAGAAGCCGCCTCGGACAACCAAGAAGCATTGATATTGACCCCAACCAAAGAGCTTTTATGGAAATTTACTTTCAAGCCTAACATAGCCTCAGACAACAGAAGACCAACCCTCATAGCACGAACATTTGCCCAACTCTTTTCACCAATAAGTAAGGTATCATCAGCAAATTGTAAAGGAGACAACACCACTGAATTTGCGCCCCCCACCCTGTAACCTGTGAAGGTTTGAGTTTCAACCAAGGCTTTCATCATAACATTCAAGCCTTCTGCTGCTAATAAAAACAAGAACGGAGACAGAGGATCACCCTGACGAAGACCCCGTTCAAGATGAAATTCATCAGTAGGGCTGCCATTCACTAACACTGATGCAGTGGCAGTACCGACACACTCTTTGATCCATTTTCTCCATAAAGTAGCAAAAGACATGCACCCTATAACCTCATCAAGATACCCCTATTCAACAGAGTCATATGCCTTTTCAAAATCCACTTTGAACATCAGAAGCTCTTTCTTCAACATACGGGCCTCATCAACCACTTCATTTGCAATCAGAATACCGTCAAGGATTTGTCTATTTTTAACAAAAGCAGATTGAACATCTGACATAACACTATCGATAACCTGCCTCAACCTGTTTGCTAACACTTTTGCCAGAATTTTGTATAGACTTCCCACCAACGGAATAGGTCGAAAGTCATTCAGAAACTGAGGACTATCAATTTTAGGAATAAGGGCATTGAACGTAGAATTTATACCTTTTGACAATTTCCCATTCCTATAGAACTCTGAAATAAAATGCATAATATCATCCTTCATCAATAGCCAGAAAGTCTTTAAAAATCCAAAATTGATGCCATTTGGTCCAGGACTTTTGTAATTGTCGCAGTCCAACATCGTTGCCTTAACTTCATCCATAGAAAAGGGTTTAATCCAAGTACCCATTTCCATAAATGAAAGCCGACGAAACTGCAAATTCCCCAGTGTTGGCCGCGCCACTCTAACAGCCATAAAATGATTTTTAAAATGCGAAAAAACTGCTTGACGAATAGAGTTGACACCGTCCACCACCTCCCCATCTACCATAATCGACGATAAAGAATTATGCCGACGTCTTCCTGCCATAACTGAATGAAAAAATTTAGAGTTGGCATCGCCATCACGAAGCCACTGTAATCTCGACTGTTGCCAACATATGCTTGTATTGAGTCTGGACAAAGAATGAATGTCCGTCGAGATACCATGCAATTCACCAAGCTCTTCTTCCGACAATGCCACCTCCTCCCTTTTACTATCAAGGTCCGCTTGACGAATTTTCAAAGAATCAATTTTTGCCGGTAAATTTCTAGTATGAGAATCATGCCATTCCTTCAACGCCACTTTAATGAGTTTCAATTTTTCTTTAAGAACATGGCCGCCTCACCCTTGAACCTGGATAAAGCTCCGTTTTTCACAAACAAACTTATCATAACTAGGCAAGTCTTGCCAGCATTTCAACAGCCGCAATGGTCTAGGACCCCAATTTTGAGAATCTACTGACAATAAAATAGGGCAATGATCAGACAGACCCCGTAAGTGAGCCACTTGTAAACAATTAAGCCAAAGCAGACACCACTTTTCCGATAGAAGAAATCTATCAAGCATACTCATCGAGTGCCCATCCCCTTGTACCATGTAAACTTTCGACCTCCCAAAGGCAAATCGACCAAGACACAATCCTCTATAACTTCATTGAACGGTGCAAAATCATGAAGACCTGTGAACCACGAACAGAATGCCTTTCATCCGCGGACCTAACAGAATTAAAATCCCCACATAAACACACTTTACAAGGACCCAAAGAATGCAAGCGCGCAGATAAAGAAGTCCACAACGTCTGTTTTGCTCTCTGATCACACGGGGCGCATTGCAAAGATAAAATTCAACATTAGATTTAATAAACATTCCATTTATCATCAAAAAATGGTCCCCCTCTGAACGAAGCCCACACCTCCACTTCCGTAGTATCCCACACCGTAAGTAAACCACCAGACGCCCCAACAGAGGGACAAAAAGAATAATCATGACTCGAAGGCCCCCAAATCGAAGCGCATAAAAAATCATCTATCAACTACATTTTAGTTTCTTGGATACACAACGCAAAAGGCATCTTCTCCCTCACTAAATCCTTGACCTCCTTTCGCTTCTCCACTCCCCCAATTCCCCGCACATTCCACGACAACAACCTCATCAAAAACACCCTCACCCCGCCACCTAACACCCTCCATCAGCCACACACCCTCTCTCACCCTCATCACACTTTTTTGACTCCCTCTTCCCATTCCCTGCTTTTAAAATAGCACTAAACATATTATGAGTATCCCCGTCAAAATGTAACCCAATAGCCTTTCCTATCCCCCACACATCCTCAGCCGCTTCCTTCTCTTTCCCATGTAAAACCACCCAATGATTCCACTCTTTGTTAACACATGCAGAAGAAGAACTTTCATCAGAATTTCCTTGAGATGTTTCATTCACATCCTGAATGAGCTATTTTGTGAATGCTACCTTAAAATACAATCCATTGGGTTAGGACATTTAGCTAAGAAGGTTTTTCATGAGGTGAAAATTATATTATCAACCACTTTGTCCACTGAATATTTCTTAGAAGAAAATATGAACGAATTTCGTGCACACCAAATTGGCTAAATAGTTGAATGCCATACTTATAATAATCCTTTCAACATCCTCCAACATCTTCCCGTTTCGGAATAGTCCTCTTAAATACATGCCTACAATGAGAAATTTTAATATGTACAACTTCATATAAGTAATCCACTTTATAAGTAGTTCACCGTTGATTAATATTTGAAAAATGTTTAAAACTTCAACAACGTCAAACATCATATCTTGCTGACAGATGTTTGGATTAAAATTTTAGCAAGAAAAAGGAGGGAATACCATTGTTTTCTTTTTTAAATTGCAGAGACAATATAAAATACTTTTGATAAAAATAAATCAAGTGTGATTAAAATATTATATGATTATGTTGGAACACTAGTTAAATCTAGTGAGAAATTGGATAGAAAAACACAATGTAAAAACTAGTGTGTGTGTGTGAATTAAAAATGTCCTACATTAGTGAGCCACCTCAACCAATAAGTGTTTATATAAGGGAAGAGTGACCTCCAAGGGTGTGCCCTTGGGGTACCCACTTTCGTGAACGGGTGAACGCTTACAAAAACATATAAATCACGCGCGCAACGACGCCGCCGTACGACCGGGTCGGGTCGGGTTTGGGCTTTGGTTGTGGGTCAAAATGATATATATTTTGTCACTTGAAAAATGTTAAATTAATTAATTATTTTATCATTATCCGAAAGGGCTACGCGTAATAGATAAAGTTGTTACGACCCGACCCGATCCAAAACGCGTTCCGGATATATCCAATTACGAAATAAAAACGCGGTTACTTGAGGATCAAGCCGACTTGATCCCCAAGGAGAGCTCGCCTCACTCATTCTTCACACCGAAATTCACAGTTGATGCTTCCTGTGCCTTTTCTCTCTTCTCCCTTCGACTTGTGTTAACTATTCATTCTTCTGCTTCTACTCCTTTCTGTCCCTTCGGTTTCGATAAGAGTGGTTACGTACCATATTCGAGTGGTTTTTTAATCGAACGATTAAACCATATTTTAAGGTGTATATTCTCGAGCAATCACATACTGTGCAATACGTAATCGTAACAATGATCTGAGTTGTTTTATCCTGGAGGCGGCGCGGTTGTTAGTCTACCTTGCATAAACTTTGGTAGTGCCGTGAAACGTCTTAAAGAAAGTGACCTGGTCATGACTCAACCCGGTAAATTCGTTCGGTAGATTTTTAATACGAAAACAACAATTTTAAGACGTTTCTGAAAACAACATGACTACCAACGAAATTACCGTGTCTGGAACAACTATTGATTTCAACAAACCGTTTAAGTTTCACGGCAGTTACTTCAAGCGTTGGCAAACTAAGATGTTGTTTTTTCTAACTACGAAAAAAGTTGCCCACCTATTGAAGGAGGACATACCTGTGATACCAGTGATGTCGATTCCACATGGATCGACTTATAACGGTAAGACAACAATGGATACAGATACTTCTGTTCCTACTAAAAATGATGAGTTGGAAATGCTTACTGCTGAACATGCTGAAAAGGTGAAACAGGTTGAAAAAGATGTACTCCTCTGGAAAGAAAATGATTATATGTGCAAGAATTTCATTTTGAACTGTCTTACGGATCATCTATATGATCTGCACCTTATTCATAATACTGCCGAGGATGTTTAGGATGCTCTTCAGAATAAATTTAACACTGAAGAGCCTGGCTCGAAAAAATTTGTTGTGAGCCGGTACCTGAACTATAAGATGAACGACGATAAATCTGTCGAAGAACAATCTCAGGAGCTTCTGAATATAGCTCATGAGATTTTGTTGAAGGGATTCAATTGCCCGAGCAGTTTCAAATTGCTGTGGTGATTGATAAACTGCCCCATGCTTGGAAGGGCTTCAAGAATGCCCTTAGACATAAAACTAAGGAGTTTTCTCTTGAAAGTCTGATTACTCGACTTCGTATTGAAGAAGAGGCAAGAAAACATGAATTGAATGAAGAGGTGTTTGTTGTCTCGAACAATAACACTAAAAAGAAATATGTGGGTGCTGTTCTAAAGCCTATTGGCAAACAATTTAAGAATCAGAACCGCCCTGCAAATAAGAATTCCAATCGGAATAAGAATGGGAACCCACAAAAGGTCCCAAGACAACAACCACCAAAGAATGACCCTGCTTAACCGTTTAATTGCTACAATTGCGGACAACCAGGTCATATGGCACGAAAGTGTAGGAACCCATCCACTAGACCGGCTCAAGCTCAGGCTCACTTGACAACAAATGAGGAGCAGCCGTATACTGCAATGATAACTGAAATCAACATAGTGGGTGGATATGATGGATGGTGGACAGACACTAGCGCCTCTCGCCATGTCTGCTTTGATTGTGCTATGTTCAAAACATACACTACTGCTGAAGATCAGAAGGTGCTGCTGGGAGATTCCCACACCACTGAAGTTTCTGGAATCGGAGATGTGGAGCTGAAGTTAACCTCCGGGAAGACTCTCATATTGAAGGATGTGATGCACACTCCTAGAATTAGGAAGAATTTAGTTTATGGGTTTTTATTA
>Ga0099826_10000506_pt1 | contig 19092 bp, 10 predicted proteins | sample Mtrugardesep15_FD_76830 | JGI IMG/M metagenome (GOLD analysis project Ga0099826, IMG submission 76830) | Root nodule microbial communities of legume samples collected from California, USA - M. trunc garden sep15 | ecosystem: Host-associated > Plants > Roots > Nodule | place: USA: California... | reverse complement strand
CTAGAAGTTCCAGAATTAATTGGAATATCTCCAGTAATTGTAATCGTATAACCAGAGGTTGGTTGACAGCCATATCTGCGCAAGACGCGCAATGAGGAAGCAAAATAATCTCTGGATTCTAATTTTTCGAAAGCCTCATGTATATCGATAATCCGAATTTCATTAATATCAATCATATTCAGAACAAAAGTTTCGGTCTGATTTTGTTTTGCAATTAATTTAATATTTCGATCTATCGCACAGGCTATAACAGGCAATCCTAAGTAGTCTTGATGATCTCCAAAAAGACAGGTTCGGCCGGGAGCTAATGACGTGATTTTTTTCACTTAAACACTTTGTATTAAAACGCTTCAATTCAATAAATTACAGCGTAAATTAGTCATAAATTTATTTTCGGTTTTCGGTTTTGATTTCACGAAACTAGAGATTATATTTTTATAAAACAAGAAAAAACATAAAAATGTGCTCGAACACACATTTTTTGTGTTCTCGAGCACATTTATTAATTCTTACAGAAAAATTACGTTTATTAAATCAAAGTTTTTATATTTGCTCATATGGATAAAAAGTACACAATTAAGGATATAGCACAAATGGCTGGAGTTTCTAAAGGAACTGTAGACCGCGTGCTGCACAACAGAGGAAAAGTCTCTCCTGCTGCACTCGAAAAAATCAATGAAGTTCTGAATGTTATTGATTACGAACCCAACTTAATTGCACGAAATTTAAAAAGCACCAAAGTTTACCGCATTTGTGTCTTGCTTCCAGATCCAGTATTTGACCCTTATTGGCTTCCGTGCGTTAATGGAATCCAAGATGCCATTAAAGAATTCAAGGCTTACAATGTCAACATAGAAATTCATTACTTTAATCCAGAAAGCACCAAATCGTTTCTAAAAACAAACGAAGCCATTGTAGCACAATCGCCAGATGCTGTTTTACTAACTCCTCTTTTCCATAAAGAAACCCTAGAAATCATAAAACAATATGACGAATTGGGAATTATGGTAAATACTTTCAACAACCAGGTTGAATCTTCTTCCATAAAAAGTTTTGTTGGACAAGATTTATACAAAAGCGGACGTGTTGCCGCAAGTTTAATGAATTTGATTCTGCCTAAAGGACAGATTGCCATTATCCACGTTGACGAAAGCGTAAAAAATGCCGTCCACATGCAGGAAAAAGAACGAGGCTTTAGAAGTTATTTTGACGAAAAAAATCTTTCTGATTTCTCTTTAACCACATTAAAATTGAAATATTCCAACATAGAAACTAAGCTGCCAGCGTTTATAAATGAAAACCCAGAGTTAAGCGGCATTTTCATTACCACCTCAAAAGCTTATCAAATTGCTTCTACTCTATCTAATATAACAGACGAAAAAATTGTTTTGATTGGCTATGACTTAATCGATAAAAATGTCAGCTTTTTAAATCAAGGATTGATTCATTTTTTAATACATCAAAACCAAAAGAGACAGGCGTATTTAGGAGTCAGCACTTTAGTAGAACACTTTTTATTCAGAAAAGATATCCCAGAAACCATTTTGCTTCCAATTGACATAATAAATATCGAAAATGCTTCTTTTTATGTTAGCTAAAGTTTTTTTTTTTGCCGCTAAGACGCTAAGACATGAAGTTTTTTTTTACTGTTATCAATTTAAATCTCGCAAAGGCACAAAGACGCAAAGTTTTTTTTAGGTAAAAAAGGAAATATGAATTGCTCCAGCTTTAGCTGGAGGCAATTCAATTTATAGTTTGAAAGTTTAAAAAAAAACTTTGCGTTTTTGTGTCTTTGCAGCAAATCACTCCACTAAAACAAACTTTCCAAAAGAAGATGCTATGTGAAAATTCGGTTCGGGAGTATTTGGATTTACCCACGTAATCCAAGTTGGTTCGCAGTTACCATTTTTGTCTTTGGAGAATTTTGCTCTATAAACCCCTGTTTCGATAACATTATCATGTATTAAATCTAATTTTTCTAAAGAAGCAATACTAATTACCCCTGCAACCGTAAAAGAAACTTCATCTGCAGAAGATTCCAATTTAATTTGATTTTCAGGCCATTTCCATTCGTAATCAAAGATTTTATTTGGCAGGGCATGGAAATCCAGCAATCTTGTCGAAGGATCAATTTCAAGACAGTAATACGGATTAAGCTCATCATTACTTCTAAAAAAAAGCTCCACGCGATCTGAATTACAAACACTGTCTACACTATTATCTTTTTGATCGATATAAACGTCTGTATCAAAAACTCTAAAATTAAAATAGAAATTTTCTTGATCCCATAACGCGCGAAATTCAATTTTTAAGACCGGTTCATTATTCCACGGAGAAACAAAATCAGTTAAATAATGTGCTTTTTCCCAAAAAAAAGGATCTAAAATCTGAGTTTCGTTCTTTTGATTATTATCTATTATTTGTACGTGGTATTCTTTCAAAATTCTTCTTCTTAAAATCTGTTAATTTTTCATTTTCAAAAAGGTCAAAATGACCATTAATTCATTTTACGATTTTGCCTTTTTTCTCTATGACCAATATAGTTCAAAAATTGAATTGAAAAACAAATCAAACTCATAATTAAATCTAAATTTTCATTCTTTTTCAACATAAGAAAAGACTGCTTAATTTTTACGTTTTTACATTAGTCATTGCGAAATTCATAAGTTTTTATAAAAAGAGCATTTATTATTCAAAAAACAGTCAGTTTTAAGAGCTTCAGCATTTCTAAAACATTTTAAAAATATCTCATCTTTTTAAGTCTAAAAAAACGTTTCGCACAATTTTATGTGCTCGAGAACATAAATTTTGTGTGTTCGAGCACATTTTTTGTGTTTTTTCTTGTTTTATAAAAATATAATCTCTAGTTTCGTCAGAGATTAATCTTAAAACTAAGTTAATTATGCAAAATTTCAGGTGATTTTTAAGCTCAAAAAAAGAAGAAAAACAAACTAAACAAGCCCTGTTTAGGAGTAAAAAAGAAGTCTCTGGTTGCATAAAAAAAATTCAATCGAAAACACAACTAAAAAGACAAAATGAATTTCCAGATCAAAAAAGAAATCTAAAACCTACAAACAAAGAAAAAACAATTAAACATTAACCAAAACCAATTCAAAGTATGAAATTATTAACCCAAAAAAAGCCAAGAGATTTTCGGCTTAACAATTTATCCCGCAAAGAAATCGGAATAACAATTCTCTCGTTATTAGTTTTTACATTTCAGGCTTCTGCAGCTTCTTCTATAAATATTTCAGACAAAACCAATACGGCATTGTTTTTTGAAAAAACTATAAAAGGAAAAGTAACAGACGAAAAAGGTTTGCCACTTCCAGGTGCCAATGTTGTGGTTAAAGGTACTACTAAGGGAGTTCAGACTGATGTAGACGGAAGCTTTGTTATTACAGTTCCTGATAATGCCACAAAATTGATAATTACTTACATTGGTATGGAAGATCAGGAAGTTACTATCGGAAGTGCGCCTCTAAAAATTGTCATGAAAGAAGCAGGACAAAAACTAGACGAGGTGGTGATCGGATACGGAAAATCTAAGAAAAAAGACCTTACAGGTTCTGTGAGTTCTCTTAGTAAAGACAATTTAAACTTAGGCGGAACGGTTGCAAACGTTGGACAGGCGCTTCAAGGACGAGCTTCTGGAGTGCAGGTGCAACAAAATAGCTATGCGCCGGGAACAAATCCGTCAGTAATAATTAGAGGAGGAAACTCTATTAATACTTCTAATGCTCCGTTGTATGTTGTTGACGGATTCATTACCAGTACTGGAGCTTCTATAAGCCCGAACGACATTGAAAACATTCAAATTCTTAAAGATGCCGCTTCTACAGCTATTTATGGTGCCCGTGGAGGAAATGGGGTAATTTTGATTACCACTAAAAAAGGGAAATCAGGAAAAATGAATGTTGAGGCTGAGATTTCTGATGGTTTTCAGAATATCATAAAAGAGCCTTCTTTAATGACTGGACAGCAATATGCCGATTATCAGAATGCTCTTAATGCTGAAAACGGAAGACCTCCACTTTTCCCTTCCAGCTTTCCTGTTGCCAATACTAACTGGTTTGATGCTGCAACTCGTCCTGGTGAAGTGCTTAATAGAACGCTTACTTTTAGCGGAAGTGATCAAAGTTCTAAATTCTTTCTTTCTGGAAATTATTTAAAACAAACTGGAGCTATCGTAAACACTGATTTTGAAAGATATAGTGTGAGAATGGGCGGTGAAAAAAGATTCAACGAAAGACTAAATATGGGCACAAATGTATATGGTGCTGTTGCCGAAGGAAATAATAGCGATTTTGGCGATAATATTTTATCTCCAATGTTCTCTATCCAGACTGCCCCTCCAACTATTCCAATTTATAATGCAGACGGTTCGTATTATAAATTCCAAGGGAAAGACAATGCGTTAGCACTTTTACTTGAACCTACAGATCACACGATCAATAGATTGGTAAACGGAAACATGTTTTTAGATTATCAGATCATTAAAGGTTTAACATACCATTTTGGTGCCGGTGCAGAATGGCAAGAAAATATTCAAGGAAAATATACTCCAAGTACTTTAGTAGCGGGAGCTGCGTTAAAGGGTTCTGGTTCTGAAGAAAATAAAACCTATTTCAGATGGAGTACAGAACAATATTTGACGTATAAATTTGATATCAAAGAAGTACATGCAATTACTGCCATGATTGGTACTTCAAATCAAAAAGACACTTATGAAAGAGTAAGAGCAGCCGGTACAGGTTTCTCTAATGACTTATTGACGTATTATAATCTGCAAGGAGCTTCAGTGTATTTAAAACCTGAAACAGAAAAAACAGAAACAAAATTGACTTCTTATTTTGGAAGGTTAAATTATGCTTTCAACGATAAATACTTAGCAACTTTTACAATTAGAAAAGATGGCTCTTCTCGTTTTGGACCAAATAACCGATTTGGTATCTTCCCTTCTGGAGCTGTTGCATGGAAAATATCTAACGAATCTTTTATGCAAAACGTAAAAGCAATTTCTGAACTTAAATTGAGAGCAAGTTATGGTATTACAGGTAGTGACGGTATTGGAGATTACTCGTACATGAGCCGTCTGTCTTCTTGGGGGGTTACTATTGCGCCAGATGAATTTGTTGCAGGAACAGAACCAGCTAACTTAGCGAACCCAAATCTGAAATGGGAAGAAACAGCTCAAACTGATATCGGTTTAGATTTAGGCTTATTTAATGACAAACTTTCAGTTACATTCGATTATTACAAAAAAAGAACTACAGATGCTCTTTTAAATGTTCCTGTTGGAGGATGGTGGGGATTTGGTACTCAAAGAGTTAACGCAGGGGTTATTGACAACCAAGGTATTGAGTTAGGAATAAGCACTACAAACTTCAGAACTGATACTTTTTCTTGGACTACTTCATTAAATGTAGCGTACAATAAACAAGAAGTAGTATCTCTAGCTGATAACGTTAAAATCATTAGCACAAACACTTCTAACCCAAGTGGAGTAGTTTCTGGTCAGGAATTTACCAGATTGGAACCTGGAAAAGAAATGGGAGTTTTATTTGGCTATAAATATGCAGGAGTTATCAAAACTGGAGAAACTTATGCGCCTCAGCCATTATCTGCTCCTGGAGATCCTAAATATGTAGACATTGATGGCGATGGTACTATTACAGCAAAAGACAGAACTTATTTAGGAAATACTATTCCTCATTATGTTGCAGGTTTCAATAACGATTTTAAGTATAGAAATTTCGATATGAATATCTTTTTCCAAGGCGCTTTTGATTATTCAGTTTACAATATGACTAAAATGGTTGGCGAGTCTTCTACAAGTACAGATGCGTTAAACCGATGGGTTGCTGGTAAAAACGAAAACACTGATATTCCTAGAGACGGTTATTACAAAAGCACTTACGGAAGTTATGTGAATTCTAAATTTGTTGAAGAAGCTTCGTACTTACGTCTGAAAAATGTTTCTATCGGATATACGATTCCAGAAAGCGCATTAAAAACGGTAAAATTTATTGACAGTATTAGATTGTATGCCATCGGACAAAATTTATTGACGATTACCAACTATTCTGGAAATGACCCTGAGGTGAACGGGCATTCTAATAACAATTTAGGTGGAGGAATCGACTTTAACTCTTTCCCAGCCTCAAGAACTTTTATACTTGGAATTAAAGTGGCAATTCACTAGTCTAAAATGCTTTTTAGTAACATTAAAATGATTAAAATGAAAAAATATACAATCTTATTACTTTTACTTGCCGCTGGAACACAAGTTTCTTGCAATCAAGATCTTGATCCCACGGTATATAGCAGCTTGACTAATACTAATGGGTATCAGACAAAATCAGATGCTATTGCGGCTATCAATTCCATTTATGGAAGACTAAAAGGACCATCTGTGGGCGATAATTATTCATATTGGGCTACAAGACACTTTGCTTTGACTGATATTGCTACAGATTTAGGACACTGCCAATTTGGAGGAGATCCAGGGCAATTATCTTTAGGAACTTGGAATTCTGCAAATGGACTTTTAAGAGAAGACTGGAACGCCATGTATAAATTGATTGCCAATGCAAACAATGCTATTTTCAACATTACACCAATGAGTGGTATTACAGCTGCTGAAAAAGCACAATTTATTGCAGAAGCAAAATTTTTAAGATGTTCCGCTTACATGGATTTGACCGATTCTTGGGGACCAGTAATTCTAATTACCGAAGCCAATTTAGGAAATCCTGGATATTTGGATCAAACTCCGCCTTCATCTGTTGAAGAAATAGACGCTTTCATGATTAAAGAATTGACGGAAGCTGCTGATGTTCTTCCAGTTAATTATAAAAACAATGAGATTTACGGTACAAATGATGTAGGACGTGCGACAAAAGGAGCTGCACTAACACTATTGGCAAAATTATACTTAAGAAGCCACGATTGGCAAAAAGTAGTTACCTATACACAAAAAGTAATGGATTTGCACGAATACAGCCTATATCCTTCTTACTTAGGTCTGTTTAAAGAAAGTAACAAATGGTGCAGTGAAAACATCTTCTCTTCTTTAAGTGATGCCAACACAAATGGAACTGAATTATTAAACCACTTTGGTCCTGTTGATCACCCTGTGGTTCAAAACAGATGGCAATATTATACTGTAAACTGGGATTTCTACAACACTTTGGGCGATGAAGATGAGAGAAAACAATGCTTTTTTCCAGAGTATATGGGGACAGACGGTCTATTGCATAAACAAGCTCCATACTTAGGAGCTCAACCTCCAGCTGGAGAATTCTACATGCAAGACGTTTCTACAAAAAAATATGCTGATGATGAAACGACCACTTATTATGATGGACACAGTGTAAATATCCTTCGTTATGCTGATGTTTTGTTAAGCAGAGCCGAAGCCTTAAACGAAATCAGTGGGCCGACTCAAGAGGCTATTGATCTTATCAACCAAGTAAAAGGAAGATCTCATGCAAAACTTTTGGTTTTATCAGAACATACTCAAACTAGCTTAAGAGATGCTATTTTACAAGAAAGAGGATGGGAACTTTTCTACGAAGGAAAACGTCGTGCAGATTTGATCAGAATGAACAAATATGATGTTTTAGTAAATGCATACCACCTTAGAGTTGGAGAAGCAGCTTTAATCAAAATGCCACAAAACAAATATTATACGTATCCACAGAGTCAGGTAGACCTTAATCCAAATTTAAGCAACGCCGACAGACAATAAGAATATCCAATCAAGAATAGACAGTTAAATGTCTGTCTATTCTTGATTATTTATAGCGATAAAAGTACTTTTCTGTTTCACAAAAGAAGCTTTTCAGATGATCAAAAAATTAATATTAAAAGGAAGTTTTATTTTAGCGCTGCTTACTTTGGCAAGTTGTTCTAAAAACCAAATTATCTCCAATATCAATATTGGCACTCATGGCAACAACGAATTGAAAATTCAGATCGATGTTACTACGAATGACCAAGCTCAGGTATATGCAGAATATTGGTCAGCTAAAGAAGGAAATCAAAATAAAATGACCTCTCCTATTTCAAATTCTGGTTTAAAACATTCGCTGGTGCTTTGCAATATAATTCCAGAAACTGACTATAGTTTCCAATTAGTTACAGTTCAAGGCGGTAATAAACAAACCAGCAAAGTTTATAATTTTAAATCTAGAAAACTTCCAGAATGGCTACAGAAACAATTCAAAGCCAATTGCCCAAAACCAGAGTTATTGCCTGAGAATTTCAAAAAAGGATTTTTGCTTTTAGCGAAAAGAGAAACTCCTGGAACTGCTTATATTGTTGATTACAAAGGAAATTTGAGATGGTACCATACGCTTGAAGGAACTGGTTTTAAAGTCGTTCATTTTACAAAAGACCAAACGATTCTTTCGATTTTGGGAACCAATGACGAGCCAACAAGCTATGGAAGCGAAATTCTTGAAATCAATCTGCAAGGCGATACTTTAACCCATATTAAAAAAGGTGAAGGCGATTTAAAGCAAGTTCTTCACCATGAAATTATAAAAAAATCGGCTGACGAAATTGTCGCTTTAACTGTTGAGCAAAAAATAATCGATTTAACTTCTATTGGAGGAAAAAAACAAGACACCATCAACGGAGACGGAATCCTAATTTTAGACAAAAAAGGGAAACAGCTTTGGAAATGGAGTGTTTTTGATGATTTAGATCCATTTAAAGACAAAAATTTATTAAAGAACAAGAAAGACTGGACTCATGCCAATAGTTTAAGCTACGATGCAGATGGAAATTTTTTAATCTCATTTTATAATAACGGCCAGATTTGGAAAATCAATTCGAAAACTGGAAAAGTAATCTGGAAATTAGGAAAAGGCGGAACAATGAAAATGGCTTCAGACACTAATTTCTCTCAGGCACACGCCGCACATATCGATCAAGAAGGAAGTTTTTTGTTTTTTGACAATGGTGTCGACATAAAACAATCTTCTGTTTTTGCCTTAAAAGTAGACGAAACAAGCAATTCAGTAAAACTGGATTTCCATATAAAATTGCCAAAAGATATTTACAACGATAGAATGGGAAGCGCTTATATGATTAATAAAGATCTCTTTTTGGTTTGTTGTTCAAAAAGACATATTACGGTTTTAACCAATAAAAAAGGTGTTTTGCTATGGGCTTTAGAATCTGAAATTCCGCCATATAGAACCATCTTTATTCCTAAAGAAAAACTCAAACCTTTTCTTTTGAATTAAAAAGAGATTTTCCTGTAAGGTTTTCAAAACCTTGTAGGTATAAGTAAATTAGAATAAATACCTAACAGGTTTTAAAAACCTGTTAGGATAAAAATAATAGACATGAAAAAATTAATTCTTATTGCACTTTTTTCAGCATTGCCAATGCTTGTTTTCAATTCCTGCACCAAATCAAATTCTCAAACTTTGGCTTCAAAAACAACTGAAGAAGATGAAGGTTACATCACAATCGATACTTCTGAAATTCCAAATGATCAATTCGGAGAATCGGTTCGTTATGGAAGAGAATTAATGATGAAAACCGCTTATTACATTGGTCCAAACGGAAAAAATGGACAATATTTGGGCAATAAAATGAACTGCACCAACTGCCATCAAGATGCAGGAACAAAACCACATGCATTCAATTTGATGTCTTCACATGACAATTATCCACAATATCGCGGGCGCGAAAACAAAGTTCTTACATTGGCAGAAAGAGTTAATAACTGCATTATGCGCCCGCATTCTGGAAAACCGCTTCCGCTGGACAGCAAAGAAATGGTGGCCTTTTTATCTTATTTCAAATGGATTAGCAAATTTGTTCCAAAAGATGGTAATTTTAAAGGAGCAAAAAATTTAGAAATCAAATTTCCAGATATTGCTGCAAGTCCAGAAAGAGGGAAAGTTTTATTTGCCGAAAACTGCGCAAGATGCCACGGAAATAATGGTGAAGGTGTTTACAATGCCGACAAATCAGGTTATACTTATCCTCCACTTTGGGGCGAATATGGTTATCAGCCAGGTTCAAGCATGCACCGCGTCATTAAACAGGCGCAATGGCTAAAAAGCAATATGCCTTACGATAAAGTACTGCTTGGAAAACCATATCTTACAGACAAACAAGCGCTTGACATTGCAGCTTATGTAAATGACGATTCACAGCATAAAAGACCAAACCCAAAAACGTTTGATTATCCAAATAAAATGGGCAAACCTATTGATTATGCACACAGTCCATTTCAAGATAATTTTTCGGAAGAGCAGCACAAATACGGACCTTACAAACCGATTATTGCTTACTGGAAAAAACAAGGATGGAAAGCCGTTTACTAAACTCAAAATATACTATTTAACTGATTATACAATACAATGAAACTAAACCTAAACAACACAACGCTTTTAAACAGAATACTGATAATGTGTTTGATCACAATCAGCATTCCTCTAACTGCACAAATAAAATATTCAGACGGAAACGACAGCTGGAATCCGAATCAATTAGGAAATCACCGCGCTGTAATTGCCTTTTCTGGGTCGGGAAATGTTGCTAAAACGACAATCGAATGGCGAAGAAGAGACACCAATCCAGAATTTAAAAAAATTATCGTTCAGGATGCGTCTGGAAAAGAAATTCAGAACATCAAAACCGAAAATATCAATAGAGAAAATGGCACTATTTTCTTTGAACCTATTTCAGGCAAAGGAACTTATTACGTTTATTATATGCCTTATGTTGATGAAGGAACTGCAAATTATCCAAAAGGAATTTATCAAAAACCTGAAAACAAAGCCGATGCACAATGGCTTTCTAAAATCAAAAGCAATTTTAAAGAAAATGCTGCTGTAACAGAAATCCAAAGTGTAAATGCTTTCAATAGTTTTTATCCGATGGAAGTGATTGCTACAGCGTCTGAAACTTCAGCTCTTGTGGCAAAAAACAGCGGAAACTCTTTCTTGGTTTTCCCAGAAGACAGAGAACATTCTATCAAATTAAAATCTGATTTACCGCAAAGATGGATTCAGAAAGGCGTTCAAAACAGTTTTTCTGATACGGCAATGAAAGGGGAATATTTAGCTTTTCAATTGGGAGTGTATGCTCTTGAAGATTTAAAAAATGTAAAAGTAACTTTTACCAATTTAGTAAGCACAACTGGAGCTACAATAGAAGCGAAAGACATCAGCTGTATCAACACTGATGGAACTCGATATGATGGCACTCCTTTCAACAACACGGTTTCAGTTTCAAAAGGAAAAATTCAGGCTATGTGGTGCGGTATCGATGTTCCGGAAACTGCTGCTGCTGGAACATACAACGGAAAAGCAACCGTAACAGCTGACGGAAAATCAAAAGAAATCAATCTTCAAATTACGGTTTCAAACGAAATAACAAAAAACGGAGGCATTGACAGTCCAGAAAAAATGACGCGTTTAAAATGGTTAAATTCGACATTAGCTCAGGAAAATACAGTTATTGCTCCTTATACTCCATTAACAGTAAATAACTCTGAAATTGCTTTATTAGGAAGAAAACTAATCTTGTCGCCAAACGGATTTCCTGCGCAAATTCAGACTTTCTTTACGCCAGAAATGACTTCTGTTACAACAAAAGCAAATGACATTTTAAGCGCTCCAATCGATTTTCATTTTGTTGACGCTTCTGGAAAAGAAGTGCAATGGAAAAATAGCGGTGTAAAATTCACTAAAAAAGAAGCTGGAATAGTGTCTTGGGAAAATACTGCGACTTCAAAATCGGTTCAAATGGATGTAAATGCTTCTGTAGAGTTTGACGGTTTTGTACATTATACGGTAAAAGTTACAGCCCTCGAAGGCGTCACTTTTAATGACATTAATTTCCAAATGCCAATGCAGCCAACTTCTGCAAAATACATGATGGGATTAGGTCAAAAAGGTGGAGATCGTCCTGCAACTTTTGACTGGAAATGGGATGTTGCCCATAAAAATCAAGACGGTGCTTGGATTGGTGCTGTAAATTCTGGATTGCAATTTTCTTTAAGAGACGAAAAATATAGCCGCCCTTTAAATACTAATTTCTATTTACAAAAACCTTTATTGCTGCCTACTTCATGGGGTAACGAAAATAAGGGCGGCATTACCATTACGCCAAATCCAAAATCGGTTGTAGTAAATGCGTACAGCGGTGCTAGAACAATGAAAAAAGGCGATGTTTTATACTATAATTTCAACTTATTAATTACACCTTTCCATACCATAAATACCGATTTTCAATGGGAAACAAAGTTTTACCATAAATACAGTCCAATCGATTCTATCGCTAAAACTGGCGCAACGGTAATCAATATTCACCACGCCAATGCAATCAATCCTTATATCAATTATCCTTTTATTGAATTTAAAAAGATGAAATCGTATATCGATGAAGCACATCAAAAAGGCTTAAAAGTAAAAATCTACAACACGGTTAGAGAGGTTTCTAACAAAGCTTATGAAACTTTCGCTCTTAGAAGTTTAGGTCACGAAATTTATTCTCCAGGAAAAGGTGGCGGATTCTCTTGGCTGCAAGAGCACGTTGGAGATGATTATATCGCTGCTTGGTTTGTTCCTGAAATTAAGGACGCTGCAATCGTAAACAGTGGTATGAACCGTTGGCATAATTACTATGTCGAGGGAATGAATTGGCTGACTCAAAATGTAGGCATTGACGGAATATATCTTGACGACGTTGCTTTCGACAGAATCACGATGAAACGTATCAAAAGAGTTTTGACTAAAGATGGCCATCCCGGAATTATCGATTTACATAGTGCGAACCAATATAACAAAAGTGACGGATTTAATAATAGTGCCAACTTATACATGGAGCACTTCCCGTACATCAATAGATTATGGTTTGGAGAATATTTTGATTATGAAAAAAATCAGCCTGACTTTTTCTTGACAGAAGTAAGCGGAATCCCGTTTGGTTTAATGGGAGAAATGCTTCAAGATGGTGGAAATCCGTGGAGAGGAATGGTTTACGGAATGACAAACAGACTACCATGGAGCGATGGTGCTGATCCAAGAAACATCTGGAAACTTTGGGATTCTTTCGGAATTAAAGGTTCTGAAATGATTGGATATTGGAGCGAAAACTGCCCTGTAAAAACAAACAACGACAAAGTACTGGCAACCGTTTACAAAAAGAACGGTACAGCTTTAATCTCAATCGCAAGTTGGGCAGATGCTGATGTAAATGTGAAATTAAATATCGACTGGAAAAAACTAGGAATTAATCCTGCAAAAGCTACGATTACAGCTCCTGAAGTTACTAATTTCCAACCAGCAAAAACGTTCACAGCAAAAGACGAAATAACAGTTTCTAAAGGAAAAGGCTGGTTGTTGATTGTGAAATAATAAAATCCATATTTTGTTGTGCCGTTAGGCACTAAATATCGGTAGAAAACATGAATTAGAAAAAATTTAGCGTGCCGTAGGTACGCAACAAAACGATAATTATTGCGTACCTACGGCACGCTAACGTATTTGAACCTGATTTTCTCTACCAATATCTAGTGCCTAACGGCACATTTAATGCCAATTAACACAAATTAAATCATTTTAATCTATGTAATCTGTGGCAAAAAAACAACCACAAATAACCAAGCTCTCCATCATGAAATTTAGACCATTATTATCAATTCTACTCCTTGGAAGCCTGTTTGTCAACGCACAAAACAAACCCACTGTAAAAGAATACAAAAAAGTATTTACCACATATCCGTTCTCAGATCCTGATCGGATTCCAAAACCTGACACAAAGTTTTATCCGTATTTCCGTTTTGACGGTTTTACTGACAAACCCGTTCAGAAAGAATGGAAAGTAATCGAAATTGAAAATGATTATATCAAACTGATGATTTTGCCAGAAATTGGCGGAAAAGTCTGGTCGGCTATAGAAAAATCTACAGGAAAAGACATTGTTTACAACAATCATGTGGTAAAATTTAGAGACATTGCCATGCGCGGACCGTGGACAAGCGGCGGTGTTGAAGGCAATTACGGAATTATTGGCCACACACCAAATTGCGCAACTCCGGTAGATTATAAAATCATAAACCGAGAAGACGGAAGCATCAGCTGCGTAATTGGCGTTTTAGATTTATTGACGAGAACTTCTTGGAAATTAGACATTAATCTGCCAAAAGACAAAGCGTATTTTACCACAAATTCGTTTTGGTCGAACACAACCGAATTTGAACAGCCTTATTACACTTGGATGAATACGGGAATAAAAGCAGCCGAAAATCTGCAGTTTATTTATCCTGGACAAACTTACATTGGCCATAACGGAGAATACAATTCGTGGCCAATTGACCAAGAAAACGGCAAAGATTTGTCATTTTACAAAAACAACAATTTTGGAGGCTACAAATCGTATCATGTATTCGGGAAATATGATGATTTCTTTGGAGGATATTATCACGACGAAGATTTCGGAATGGCAAGATATGGCAATCACGATGATAAACCCGGCAAAAAAATCTGGATTTGGGGATTGTCGCAGCAAGGCATGATTTGGGAAAAATTATTGACCGATACTGACGGACAATATGTAGAAGTCCAAAGCGGCAGATTGTTTAATCAGGCAAGCGAAACCAGTAGTCTTACGCCTTTTAAGCAACGTTCGTTTGCGCCATATCAAACTGATACTTGGACCGAATATTGGTTTCCTGTAAAACACACAAAAGGATTTGTAAAAGCCAACAATTATGGTTCAGTTAATATCAAAAACGAAAATGGCTGGCTGAAAATCTATTTTTCTCCGCTTCAAAAATTAAACGAAAAAATTGAAGTTTTTGAAAACGATAAAAAGTGTATTCTAAAGATATTGCTTTGAATACCATGCAAACTTTCAAAGATTCTATTCAAGTAAAAGTCGATTCTAATAAATTGAAATTCGTTTTAGGCCAAAATAAATTAGTTTGGAATTCTGCGCCAGAAGACGGAAACATCAATCGTCCTGTAGAAATTCCAAAAGATTTCGATCATAATTCGGTTTATGGATTGTATCAGCAAGGAAAAAATTACATCAGTTTCAAAGATTATGTTTTGGCTGAAGAAAAACTAAATGCTTGTTTGAAACTAGATCCAAACTACGCTCCTGCCCTTTCTGCATTGGCTTCTTTGCAAATTAGAAAATTAGATTACAAAGCAGCTGTAATTTCAGCAAAAAAAGCTTTAGCCATTGATACTTATGATCCTGCTGCGAATTATTTTTATGCTTTGGCGAATTTCCATTTAGGAAATACTATTGATGCAAAAGACGGTTTTGATATTGCTGCTGCAAGTGTCGAATTTAGAAGTCCTGCTTACACTGCTTTAAGCAAAATTTATTTAGCCGAAAATGATCTTCCAAAAGCGGTTGAATATGCAGAGAAAAGCTTAATCTATAATCAATATAATATCGAAGGTTTACAGGTTTTAGCGGTTTTATATCGTCTTCAGAATAATTCAGATAAAGCAAATTCGGTTTTAAAAACCATTACAAAATTAGATCCGCTGAATCATTTTGCTGATTTTGAAAAATACCTTTCAAACAATTCAAACGATTCAAAAAATGCATTTGTTGCTGCCATTCAAAACGAAATGCCAGAACAAACTTTTCTTGAATTGGGAATTTGGTACAATAATTTAAGCCGAAAAGAAGAAGCTCTAAAAGTGTTTTCTATTGCAGAACCAAGCGCTGAAATTATATATTGGAAAGCTTTCTTAGAAAACAAACCAGTTGATGTAAGCAAAATCAAACCTGGGACGAGTTTTCCTTTCAGAAATGAAACTGCTGAAATCCTAAAATTTTTAATTAAAACAAACGCTCAGTATCAGTTAAAATATCATTTAGGTTTAATTGAATGGAATCGCAACAGCATTTCAGAAGCTAAAGATTTGTTTTCGCAATGTAGCACAAAACCAAATGATCCTGCGTTTTATGGAGCTAAAGCTTCTTTGTTTAAAAATGATGCTTCAATTGTATTAGCAAGTCTTCAACAGGCTATAAAATTGGATCCGCAAGGTTGGAGATATCATAAAATGCTGGCAGAACATTACATCGCTCAAAAACAATTTGATAAAGCGCTTACAACGGCTGAATCTTTTTATAAAAAACATCAGGACAATTATTTAATCGGAATGCTTTACGCTAAAAGTTTATTGCTAAATAAAAAATACCGTGAAGCCGATTCGTTCTTGACCAAATTGCAAATCCTTCCGTTTGAAGGCGCAACAGCAGGAAGGCAACTATATCACGAAGCGAAATTGATGCAGGCTTTGGCAGAAATTAAAAACAAGCAGTACAAAAAAGCATTACAATTTATTGCTGACGCCAAATTGTTTCCAGAGAATTTAGGCGTTGGAAAACCGTATGACGAAAATATTGATGAAAGATTAGAAAACTGGTTAGATTATCAATGTTACAGCAGTCTTGGAAACAAAGAAATGGCTTCTAAATCTTTAGAAAAAATTGTCGCTTTCAAACCAGTAGTCGATAATACGGTTATGAATTTCCTCCCAGCAAATCAATTGGTTTCGGCTTGGGCAATAGAAAAAACTTCTTCTGCTCAAGAAGCTGAAAAATGGATTAAAACTCAGGCCGATTTATATCCGACAAATAAAATAGTGCAATGGACTTTATTGTCTTACACTAAAAAACAATCGAATATTTTGAGTGAAGATGAGAAAGATGGCGAAGTCAGAATTATCGAAAAATTGTAATGAACTTTCAAAAACATTAAAAATGAAAAACCATTTTTTAAAATATACTTTTTTGGGTCTTGTCGTTTTGATGAGTCCAAAAATTGAAGCACAAAACAAAGCAGAAAAGGTTGATGAATTATCCATTTACCGTGCTACTCCTTTAAAAACACACGATTTAATTCATACCAAATTGGAAGTTTCTTTCGATTACGGAAAACGTTATTTGTACGGAAAAGAATGGATTACTTTAAAACCGCATTTTTACGAAACCGATTCGCTTAAGTTGGATGCAAAAGGAATGGATTTTAAAGAAATTGCTATTATTGATGGCAAAAAAAGCATTCCGTTGCAATACAAATATGATAACGAAGAACTTTCAATCGCTTTAAACAGAAAATACAAGCGAACTGAAAAGTATACTATTTTCATTAATTACACGGCAAAACCAGCAGAACTGAAAAGCAAAGCTGGCGAATCTATTACCAACTCAAACGGATTGTATTTTATTAATCCTGACGGAAAGGGAGACAAACCAACTCAAATTTGGACTCAAGGCGAGACGGAAGCTTCTTCTTGCTGGTTCCCAACAATCGACAAACCCAATCAGAAAACCACTTCTGAAATTGCGATGACTGTTGAGGCAAAATATACAACACTTTCTAACGGTAAATTAATCTCGCAAAAAGTAAACAAAGACGGAACAAGAACGGATATCTGGAAAATGGAACGGCCAAATGCGCCTTATTTGTTTATGATGGCTGTTGGTGATTTTAAAGTCTATAAAGATTCATATAATGGCAAAGAAGTAAGCTATTATTTAGAGCCAAAATATGCACCGTATGCCAAACAGATTTTCTACAAAACGCCAGATATGATGAACTTTTACGGCAAAATGCTTGGCGTAGAATATCCTTGGACAAAATATGCGCAAATTGTAGTGAAAGACTATTTTGGAGGTGCGATGGAAAATACTTCGGCAACTGTTCATGGCGAATATGTTCAAAAAACAGAAAGAGAATTATTAGATGATAATCAAGAAAGCACCATTGCTCACGAACTTTTTCATCAATGGTTTGGAGATTACGTAACGGCTGAGTCTTGGTCAAACTTAACCATGAACGAATCGTTTGCCACTTTTGGAGAAGTTTTATGGCATGGTCATGATGCTGGACAAGATGCGGAAGACAGATCGCGTTATGAAAAATTGCAGAATTATTTGCGCTCTCAAAAAAATGGCGATAGTCCGATTTTAGCACGTTTTCATTATAAAAATGCAGACGATATGTTTGATAATATCAGTTATTCTAAAGGTTCTATCATTTTGTATGCCATGAAAAACCAAATGGGAGATGAAGCTTTTTTTAAAGGATTAAATCATTATTTAACCACAAATGCTTATAAATCTGGTGAACCGCATCAATTGCGTTTATCGATGGAAGAAGTAACTGGAAAAGACTGGTTGCCTTACTTTGAGCAATGGTATTATAACGCTGGAAGTCCGATTTTGGATGTGACTTACAGATATGCTAACGGAAAAATTATTATTACCATAAATCAATCTCAGGATAGTACAGTGCAAACTTTTACACTGCCTTTGAAAGTTGATTTTTACGTAAACGGAACTAAAATCAGAAAGGATATTTTAATTGATAAAAGACAACAAAGCTTCACTTTTGATCTTCCTTCAAAACCTGAATTTATAGATTTAGATCCAGATAAAATTCTGGTTGGCGAAGTGAATGTAGACAAAAAAACTGCCGCTGATTATCTTTATCAATATAAAAATGCGCCATCGTATTACAACCGAATTGAAGCCATAAAATTTGCTACGAAAGACAGAAGTCAGGAATCGCAACTTATTTTACTGGAAGGTTTAAAAGACCAACAGGAAGATTTAAGAGTTCTGAGTATCAAGTCAATTGACTTAAATGAAAAACAAACAAAAGATCAGGTTTTAAAAACGCTACTTGATGTTGCAAAAAATGATAAAAAGACAATTGCCAGAGCAAATGCTATTGTAAAACTGGCTTCTACGGGCGATGCTTCCTATAAAAGTTTAATGGAAGAAAGCATTAAAGAACAATCATACAACGTAATTGCAGCAGGATTAGCAGGATTAACAAAATATGCACCAGCCGAAGCTGATAAAGCATTAGCTTCATTAGATGACGATACCCAAAAACATGTAACGCCATTAATGAAAAGATTTAGTAGTCAAAAATAATTATTAAAAGTCCTTTAGGTCTGTTTTTGTTTTTGAAAACCTCTCTAATTTGGTTCATTAGAGAGGTTGTTTTAAAAAATTATCTAACAATAATCACTCATGAAAATCACCTTCTTAAAACCTATAACAATCCTTTTTCTT
>Ga0099826_10000505_pt1 | contig 19093 bp, 7 predicted proteins | sample Mtrugardesep15_FD_76830 | JGI IMG/M metagenome (GOLD analysis project Ga0099826, IMG submission 76830) | Root nodule microbial communities of legume samples collected from California, USA - M. trunc garden sep15 | ecosystem: Host-associated > Plants > Roots > Nodule | place: USA: California... | reverse complement strand
CTTAATATCTTCGATTTGAACTTTGTGAATGCTAAAAACTCAACTAAAGATGGCCAATCAAACTTTTTACCACATATTATATCAACAAAGTTGTTAAATAGTTAAACTTTTTTTTTTTAAATTGGAAGAAATGAGAAAATCCTGTCAAGATCGGTCCCAAACCTGGATAAAAAGAGATGGTCTTTGTCGAATCTCTATGACATGGACTAAAGACGTAATTTGATCAATATAGCCAACTCCACTTAATGGGATAAAACTTGATTGTTGTTGTATGAAAGAAATGAGAAATTTTTCAAACTCAATACTTTAAGTTACAAGATCAAGATCTTATCACTAAACTAATATACTTACTTACATAACACAATTAAAAAAATAATTACATGTTGTATATGACTTCCTACACAATCCAAGAATTCGAGACCCACCCCTTGCTATTTATATATGCTTTTGTATGGATTACACAGATTAATAGTAAATGTTTATTTCATAGTTTTCATTAATTTTCATAATTCCATGATCATAAAAGGAAAAAAAAAAAATCTGAACTAAATGTCCACGAGATGGTGTGGGATACCCATCTCTGATTTAGTGGCTCTTAATATGGATGATAGTACGCATACTAATTCAAGTAAATTATGATTTGATGGTATTGCTGTGTGTAATCACTTGGAGAATTCTTGCATAGTTTATAGAAAGTGTTAATTCTATTATAATGCATGCGTATATTAATTACAACTCTCTTTTACTACATCAAATAATTATTACGACTCTCTTTTTTTGCTTCTTTTGGAGCTATCTTTTTACATATAAAAATAAAAAGGTAAAATAAAGACCAACCATAAATGATCAAGAACCGTCCCATAATGTATTTTTGACTTATTCTTTAGTGCACTCATACAAATCAATTATACCGATTTTATATTCTACCTACTGAAACAACACACACTAAGTAACAAAAGCATAACACCAAAACACTAATTTTTTTAAGTACCAATTTATATAACCACTTAATTATCTACGTCAATCAAATAATTGATAATGTCAAGAGACCCAACAAAAAAATCCATAAATATCGACACTATTATATACATCTCATCAAATCATCACATATCACCTTGATCGGTGTCATCTACCGGAGTTGAAGTACGGCCACCCCGCCTAGAATGCCGGCGGTGGCTTCCACCAAACTTCAACCTTCCGGTCTCCTTAAACCTTTGTTTCTCCGCTGGAATAATATTACACTCTGGTGGTGGCACAGGGTACCTAATTGTATCATAACAATAAGAGTAGTACATGAAACGTTGGCGGAACCTTCGCATTGCGAGGCGGCGCATGGGTGTCACATTGGCATAGTCTTGAGCTTCAAGATGGACGTTTTGGTCCGAGCAAACGTCGGTGTCGGATACTTCTTGAATTGGATCAATTGAGCAACCCTTGAGGACTAGATCCTTAAATTCAACAACAAAAGGAGCATATTTATAATTCACTTTGTATTTTCCACCCGATGTGGCCCAATTTGATGCATCCCATATAGTAGCATACAATGACATTGGTTTGACCGGGTATTCACCTCCCATTTCCTCATTTCTTAACACCTCTCTAATTGGAACTTCATCAATGTAAAATCTGCAACAATTCAACTAAATGATGAGTATATAGTATAAAATTATTAATCATAGCTATGCACAAATTTATTTAACACAATATAAGTAAGGTAGGTAGCATATAAGTTTACATATATTCGCATGAAATAAGAAGAATTTTTTGCCAACTAGATTTCGGGTTTAATTAGGTGGAACTAATGGGACATGGTTTGGCAAATGGTAGGAATCTTTGAGTTTGCGTTTGTTTGGTAATCTAACTAAAACTGCTTTACACATATACACATATATTAATTAAAATGAACACTTCACATATTAATTTATTGTGCATGAATTAATTTTGCTTTATCTAAGTTCTAGCTAGTGTGCCAATTTTAATTGGACTTTGTCCAACATAAGCTCCTAACTAACGTGCTTTTGTTTAATTAGATTTAATCATGTCGACGAAATATTTCAAAGAGAATATTTCAGTCAAATTCTAGAAACTCAAGAAATGGCTAAATCATTTTATTAATACGTAATGCTTAATTAATTAATTAGCAAACAAAAGCATTTTTGCTCACCCCACAATCTAGTATTATCCTTATCTTAAATAGCCTTTCACATCAAGATTATCAAACTATCAATTCTAGAGTTTGGCATGAGAAGGACCAAATTAATAATGGCTAATTATGATTTAACACGTATTACATGTATTATACACAAATAGCGTAAACATAACGACAAGCACAAATTTTTTTTATTAGAAATTTAATCATCGATATCATCGCCATAAAAGCAATTACTATTGAATTATAAAATTATACGTATGAAACAAAATTCAAGTTGGCCATGAGTGTGGGCCAGATTAATTATACCTATATCTAAAATGGGAAAATAATGGATCAATACTCCAAAGTATCATCACTACCATCTAAAACAATCCCTTTAGTAATGAAAACTATGGCTTTCCATCCTTGTTAGCTCACACATACTCAATTCAAGTTGTAGATAGATGACTTATCCCACACGCAAGAAACACTTTTTCCCCCTCACATTAAGTCAAACATGAACCAACTCAATCTCATAACATACCACGTTATTAGTTAATATCTAAAGCCACAAATACACACATACCCGGAAACTTTTGCAATCACAAGCAACCAATCCATAAACACAAGGAAGGAAATGGTAAAGTAAAAAAGAGGACAAGTATTATAGTTTCAAACTACCTATAATTTTATACTAACATTCGTTGAAACTTAAGTATTATTGTAGTTTACATTTTATAAACTTTTTATGTGAAAATATATAGAATTCTCATTGGATGTCGGTATAAAACTATTTTACCGTGGTAATAAGTGGAAGGCGACACTCATTTTATAAACTTGTATTATATATGACTGATTCAATATGATTGATTTAACAACATAATGTTAGGAGAGTTGATAATACGACTCTAACATAGAAAAAAAAACTCAAATTTGATTCTTGCATTTGTTAATTTAAAAGGTAATCCGATTATGGTAAAATCCAAAAGGAATAGAGTTGTCACTCAAAAATGAGTCTCTGGCAAGTCAATTAACCTAAGTTGTGGAGATATATTGAGATGCTTACTATGCTCAGATATTCTAATTAAAGTGATTTAGTTCGATCCAATTTTAAGAACAAGACGATATAGAGTTATTTAAAAGAGTTTAATGGTGGTAGGTTGACAATAAAAAATAACTTTGCACATACAACCAATCAAAACATTTAGAATTGACACGTCAAATTTGTTTTGAACCGTTAACCCACCATTATTAAACTCTATTTAAAACTCATTAGACAATTAATATTCTACTATTGGACCACACAAGTTTAGTATTGGGTCCAAAAATTGAAGTAAACCATAAACACACAAATGAAATATGCCTTACATGACATGAATGTAGTAATAGAGACACTTACATGACTTTTTTAGCTGTCCAAAGAATGCTATATCTATGATATCCCTTAGTTGGGTCGAACCAAAGACGGTAACGTTCTTCACGACCACGATGGGTGCTTCCATTTCCATACAAGTTTGTTTGAAACCGCCATGGCTTTCCAGCTATGTTACCTAGGAACTCAAAATCCAACTCATCGTGGGTTTTCTCAAACACATCACCGTTTGATGTCTGTAACAACAACAACAATTCAAAAGTTAACGTCAAAAGTACATAACAAAACTGTTCCGTTTCATTTCATACATCTTACGCAAAAAAATAACTTTCAACCAAAAAAACTCTTCCAACAAAAAAAAAAAAATGCTTTACAGTTTGAAGACTTTTTCCTTTTTTGAAAACTTTGAGGTATAAAAATTGGTGTTTCACGCTGAATCCGTAATAATTGACTTTGCTTGTTCTTTGGAAAATTCTCCACCAAGAAAAGTTTAACTGATATTTATAATTTTTTTAATCACCACATAAAATATTAAACAATCCTTTTCTAACAAAAAAGGATCAAATATGAAACGAATAAACATAGCATATAACAAAAATTGATTAAAGAAATTCACAAATATTATTTTGTGTATACTTACATAAAACGCAACACAAATTCCAGCAGTATAATTCGATGGTAACTTGATATTTGCGCTAAAGAATCCATGTTGATACATATTTGATGAAATGAAACCAGAACCTATAAAAAAAAAAACTTAATCAATTAAAGAAAAATCATACAAGAAAATATAAACCTTCAAGAAACAAGACATAATTGAATACTTTGCATGTGTATGATACAATTTAATAATTTAATTACCGGTGTAACGATCGAGGAGGAGTTGCACGCCGTTGCCATCGGAGGAACGAACAACGTTGCCATCTCCGAAGAGATGAGAATAACCATCGTTGAAAGGTATGGTTGCAAGGTCGAAAGCTGAGTTTGTGAAACTGAAGAGAAGAAATAGAGAAAATGAAAATAGGAAATGAGTTTTGGGTATGTTCCCACAACAACGTAAGCTATGATGTTCCATGCTAATTTTAAGTTTTTTTATTTCTCTCTCCTCCACTTTCTTTGTTTTCTTGTTCTCTCTTCAGTCTATATTTATACACAAAGAACCAAGTTGATAGGAAATCAAGGGGATATTGGTCTTTGATTGGGTGCTACTAGTCTTGCCTTTGATTTGGTTATTTTATTTATTATTGTATTATTTGATATTATTATATGCATGTTTCTAAAATTGCCCTTGGTTTAGATGGAATATCATGTGGGGTGCCACTGTGCGTTTAATTTGTGTATACATATGGTGTGGATACAAATTTAGTTGTGAATATTTTTGTTTTGTTTAAGGCATGGAGAATATGTGCTTATCGTTAGGCATGCTATCATTGTAGGATTGAAAAATATTTTATTTGGGGGGGCCAAGATGCTAATTCATAATGTTAGAATGACGATTATGTGATAAGGATCATCTATAATTATGATGTTTTCATATAATGGTAATTCACGAGTTTTTTCCAATTGAGTATCATCTATGTGTAACTATAAACGTTAATCTCTCAAGTCGAATATGATCATAATAGATGGTAAAAGTCTCTATTATGAAATTTAATATTGTTATATGGTTAAGTTTGAATTCAAACTCAAGACTTTTAATGAATTTGGGAGATATAACTGTTTTATCCGAGTGTTCTTGGTAGGATCATCCATAATTTATAATGTTGAATATATGAATAAATATAAATATATCCTGTTAAGAGAATAATTTTAAGAATTTAATTTATATTTGTTGCTAGTGTAAAGTATGTTTTTTGGTATAAAGTGTACAAATATTTTATACTATCAATCAATTGTAATTGTTAGCGCATTAAAAATATTTGACTTTAATATAAAATACCTTTTAAAATTATTGATTTGATTGGTTGTAATTTTCTTAAAAGTCCAATTTTTTTACAGAGTATTTACGAATTAAATTCTAATTCAAATTAAAAGTCCAATTTGTAAATTTGTTGACATTATTAATTATTCACGACTCATAATTGTATGATTTTTAAATTAGATACGTTTTTTTTGTTTTAAGGAAAACTAGATATGGTTTAAAAACGTCAAATGCATTTCAATTAAATTTTTATATTAAGGGGGAGGTTTCATTTGCGAATATGAATTAAACGAATAATGAGTCTTATTTGCAAATGATATGACCGCGATACTAATTTTTGCTTAATCTTTTTATTTGCTAAGCACTTTCACTTGTATAGTTGTATTTATGTATGAAGTGTTTTTGGTAGGAATTCACATCACCATGAAATTTTATATGACAAAATAATTGAACCCCATAACAACCATAACAAGAAAACCCTAGGGGAGGGTGATGGGTTGATGAGTTTTATTACCTTCCACGTGTACTACAAAGTGGCAAAGCTTCTCATCTATCTACTTATTGATTAAGACAAGATTATAATTATATCTTTATCTCTAAGCATTCTACAATCATATGGGTGGTTGTACGAATGAGTTGTTTTTTTTTTGTTGGAAAGAATGAGTTGTTATTGTCTTAATTTGTTAAGTCATTTATGTTTTGGTATTGGACATACCTCATAGCTCTTTTTTTTTTTTTTTTTTTGTGACAATGACATATCTCATAGCTCTAATTAGCTCATTCTCCATAGCTTATAAAAAAATTCATTCTATATAATGTTTTAGGGTAGGGGGGTTGAACTAACTAAACAAGCTTATTATGAACTAAACCAATATGATAATTTTTGCTTTATACGAATTGAATACTATGCGGCAGAATATATACCATACTTGTGACCTATGATTGAATAATATTAGCCAGCTCAATAAGTTAGAGAATATGAAAAGGAATACATGAGAAATTAAATCAGAAAGAGCAAAATGAGGGATGGTTTGAAAAAGAAGAGTTGAGTAAAATTTGTGTCAATTGAGGGGCATTATCGTCCATCGGAAAGGTGAAGCTAACGATTTTGAAAAAAATGTCTATGAACACGTCATGTAATTTGGACATAATGTGAGGGATATATTCGGAAACGGCACTTATGTCATTATTGGCTCCTATGATTTTCTTTGTTTAAACATTGCCTCTTTAACCAAGTCATTACATTTTGATCCCTTAATAGGAAGGGCATCACACATGAGTTTCCTTTTCAGTGAACATACATGATTAATCCGAATAGTTCAACCTAAAAAGTGAACATGATGAAGGACCTCATTCCTCAAAAAAAAAAAGAAAAAAAGATGAAGGACCTCATAAAAAGAGGTTGTAAATGAATGATATAAGTAAATAGATTTTAGATCATATTGACTATATGGATTAATAACCGTAAATATAAATATACGGCTAATATTTCAACATTTTTACTATCTAGAAGCTTTATTACAAAACATTAACCAATTTAATGTCGGAAAAGAAAATTTCAACAAAGTATACCACTATATTTTAGAAAAGGAATTTGATATGTTCGGTGAAGATGAAAGATATGAAGTGGTGGTTCGCGGTGCTCCGGTGTGGAGGATGGTTGAGCTTCCACAACGGAGGAGAACGGTGTTTGTATACATGTTAGCACTCCAATCTCAAATCAGTATCTGAAAGAGATGGCTATATGCAAAAAAAATGAGGGTGAATGAAAGTGTACCTTGAGGGTAAAGCCAAGTCAACCTTATATAGGCATGGAAGGCTCTAACCGTCCCCGTAGATTGCGCCGCATCTCACGGGGATGGTTAGAGCCCTCCACGGGAGCGATTAGAGATGAGTTGGACGACATAGATTGGTTTAAGACGCGCTCTTGTACGGTTTTCCGCACATGACTAAGCCAGCACCCTCGTCGTATGTATCCTTGCGCGATCTTGGGACTTGGCTTTCTTGGATTTCTTATCCTTGGATTTTGCCGGTCTGAAACAATATCTGCTTGTACTTGATTTATGTAGTTGTCCATCTAAGAGATATTCCAACCCCGCCTAAAAAAAAATAATGAAACTGATTTTTTTAATATTAACTTGAGAAATAATCTCGTAATAGGTTCTAAAGATCTAAGTTGTGTAAATACATTGAGATCAAGGGTAAACCAATAATTAAAATTCGGAAACCAAGTCCAACAAGCATACAAGCTACAAGTAAGTTTTTAATGCTCAATACATACACAAGCAATTTAAGAATTTATAATTAAGTATAAGAAATGACTGAATTTCTTTTAAAAAAAATTTAGTATAAGAAATGAGTGAATTGTTTTTTCTCTTACCATTTTTAACGTAATCCTTTCAAATGAGAGTTCATTATAGATGTTGTAATATAATAAAAGTCAACTATAAGACTAATCATTGAGTGACGGTAAGATGTCTTGTCTTTTTCTTCTAAAAGTCATAATGTCAACTTTTCCAACATCACATCGTTTTTCTTTAATAACTCAACACCTTGATGAGGGTGCAAAGAAATAGTTAAGCCAAAAAGGAAAAAATAAAATTTCATAATGCTATGAAATTGACAACTATGCTAAACAAATGTGCGGATGGCAGAAGATAGTGGCGGTTGTCTAAGCATTTTTTCAGTTATGAAAAGTCTGAGGTTAATTTCATGTTTGAATTTTCTGCATAATTGCCAAGACATGGAGCTGATGGTGCTACATTGACAAAGTGATCATGCTCTTGAAATTGGAAGATTAGGGGTCTGGTCTTGGAGGCTCTTACATAATACCAATAAATTTATTTATTTTTTGTTGATAAAGTTACACCCTTATTTGTTACACTCCTTAAACACAAGATTTAACCATAATACATAAAATACCCCTTGTCTCATATATACCTTTTAAAACAAAAGCACATTATATATCTTTCATTAACATTTCATTTTTTTTATTTTTGAAAGAATTAACATTTCATTATATATATGTAAGTGTCATTTTTACTGTTTCTATTGGATTTTATTTTGTTTCCCTGTTTTAGATTTGTATGTGAAACAAGTTTACGTACATTGAAAAATAGCGTTAATAATGTACCCAAACTCAATTCACAAATTCTAAGATTAAGTTTAGCAATGAAGTACGAACAAAGAACTTACTTAACTGTACAATGGTTACAAAGAAGTATGTCATGTTAAGCTGGTGCAACTTAAGTGAAACTAAAATGCTTTTATTAATCCAAAAACACATCACATATAAAAAAGAGTCTTTCAGCTAAGCTTTTTTAAATTTTACACGTAGTAGGAATAGAGGGCAAAGAGGTTCTAAATCGTATTCTTATGTATACTCACTGTATAATAGAGTGATACAGAAGACACTGTGATATCCTTATTGATACCAATATTAGGCCCTAAGTTCAGGTTAATAACAAAAAGCAAAGTATGATATATGAAAACAAATCATAAGATACAAATATGATATTCTCAGAAAATTTCTAGAGATTCTAAATAAATCAAGCTATTCAGTTGGATGAAGTCAATCCACAACTACAGAAACTGAATTAAGTATAGCGTGAAAGAGAGAATGATAAAAAAAAAAGTGCTTTTGTTTGGCTACAAACCTATTAGAAGTAGCAGCAACTTCAGCTGGTAAATTTAACTAGCATTGACCATTCCTAAAGAAATACATTTTATAAAATTACCATGACTAACTTGATCATGGACCCTTCATCAGGTTCTTAACCATAATAAGCTGTACACCTTTGAAAAGTTTTCGACATCTCACTGACTGATAAGGCAAAAGAATGATTAGAAAATCTCAAAGTGATGACCAAATAGGTCCATCTATATATTTGGCAGAACTCTTGGAAGTATAAAATAAAATATCACAGGAAAGTAGATTATAGAACCGTGTTCTGTTTTTAGTGCGCACATTTTATTTAGAACTACACAGAACTAAAATAGGATTAGTTGTCAAATTTTCCACAAGAGTACATCCATCAGAGATTCACACCAGTGTTGTAAATAGTGCGCTATAGCGCCACTATAGGGGTGTAGCAGACTGGCCCCTAGCCCCCTACAAGATATGTAGTAGCAGAGCTGTTTAGTGTAGCGGCAGCTATAACGGCTGCCCTTGCCTTCTTTACTGTTCAACAAACTATAGCGAAAGAGGGGTAAAACATGAAAATATCTACTTAAGCTAAAACATAACTCTTCATTTAGGCTCTGTTTGAGAGTTTGGGGGGATGAAAGTATTGGAAAAAAATAAAGAAATTTTCCAAATTTTGTGTTTTTGTAGATAATGATAAATGAATACTTATGATTAATATATTTTTAATCTTGAGAGCAATATAGCAAGATAGATTGAATTTGGAGAATTTATCTAAACCTGCGAAAATCCTTCTCAAATACAACTTTTGAGTTCCCCCAAATTAGGGAGATTTTGTATTATGAAGAAAAATAAACCTCCCAAGGTCCTTCATTCTTTCCACTTATTCCTTTCTTTTTTATAAAGTCTTCCCCTCCTAAACTCTCAAACAAACCCTTACATAAGAGGTTGCCTGTGTTCAATCCTAACCACACCATCAAGTGGGAGGGATGCAGTTGAAGTAGGTCAGAGCATCAGACTCAAGTTTTTGTACTTTAAGTTGGAAAGAGGTATCAATTGAAATACATTATGTAAATTAGGGGTGGACAAGGGGTCGGTTTCGGTTGGTGACAGGCGGAAAGCGCCAATCCGATCAAAACCGCATTGCCACATCTAGATCCATTTCTGTCCGTTCATGCCTTTAGTCTTTTCGAGTGACGGTTTTTCCGGATGACAGTTGGTTTTGGGCGGTCTGATTTGGTGGTTATGTATATTTGCATCTCCATTATCATGGAGCAATCAAAACCTTACCATAACATCAAACCCAAATCAGAGCAACCAAATAGAAAAGAAAAGAAAGGAAAGCAACAAAAAATAAAAACCAAAACAACCATGAAATGAGTCTTCTGCCTTATACAAGGAGTAGCAAAATAAATACAAAAATTCTATCATCCAAAACTCTACCAAACCAAAACAGATAGCAGTAAAAGTACAAAATAATGGATATTTAGAAGATTGCAGCCATGACAATGTGTGACAGTGTCAATAATGCTGGTGCCACTAATAGAGAGTTGTTTCTCCTAAAGTCTTCTCTACCCTCCTCTTTGCCCCTCTCTTTCTCATTCTCAAAAGATATGAACATTGGTTTGGATTATAGTCAAAGATCAGGTTTTATGGTTTCAATGTTTTAACTCTTTTGGTTTCCAAGTGGAGAGAAATAAATTACTCTACAGTTTAGCTAGACATATCTCATAAAAGAAACACAAAATACTTAAATCTCAACCATCCACGTCAAGGATCCATGTCATTTCATATCAAGGGTCAGCAAAAGAGAACAACAGTCGTTTATGATCTAAAGACAACTCGTAAATTTTATTTCTATTTAACTCGTGCACAATAGCTCTCAGTGGTTCTGACATAGCTCACGGCTGCACTTGACAGGCCCAAGGCGGTTTTTCTTTACATACGGTTGGGTTAGGATACCGATGGCCGCTCTTACTAGCCTGAACCCGCCTAATCACAACCGTATGAGACCGTATTTGTGGCCTAATTACCCGTTAGAACTGGTATGCGGGTTTGGGTGGCACACGGGTGTTAGTATGAACAAAGAACTTGAGTTAACTGTAAAATGGTCATAAAGAACTGCTTCATGTTAAGCTGGTTAAAGTTAAGTGAAACAAAAAAGTTGTCGTTAAAAAATACACAGATAATATATAAAAAAAATTCAGGTCAGCTAAACCTTCTTTAATTTTACATGTTGTAGGAGTAGAGAACAGAGAGGTTCTAAATTGTAATCTCATGTATGTATAATATAGTGAAGTGATACAGAAGACAGTGTGTTAACCCTTACTCCTACCGATAATAGGCAATCAATTTGGATCAAATAAAAAAACAAAGTATGACAAACGAAAACAACTCATAAGAAATTATTTGAGATATTCAAAGATAGACTTGTGATATTCTAAGAAATTTTCTGGAGAATTTTTTCTATAGATTCTAAATCAGGGTCAATCTACAACTACAGAAACCGAGGCATATATATCACAAGTATAGCGTGAAAGAGAGAATCAAAAAAAAAAAAAAAAAGAGAAGCTTTTATTAAGCTACACACTTGTTTAGAAGTGGCAGCAACGTTAACTGGTAAATTTAACTACCATTGAGCAATCCTTTGTCTAAGTCAGGGAGTTAAAGATTTGCGAATCAAATCAAAAACATCAATACTCTCATGAAGAAAGACATTCTATAAAATTATCATGACTAGGTTGATCATGGACCCTACTGCGCATTCTAATACACTATTTCATAAAGCTCCCTCAACCATGATTTGAATACAATTTGATACGACCAGGTTTCTAAACTGTAAGTCTAATGAAGAAGCAGTGTCCAAATAGCTCCATTTATATTTGACAGAATCTTTTGAACTATAGAATAGAACATTACAGGAAAGCTATAGCGCCACTATAGGGGTGTAGAAGAGCGGTCCCTGGCCACTACAAGATATTTAGTAGCAGAGCCGTTTAGTGTAGCGGCAGCTATAATGCCTGCCACGGCCACTAAAGCGTCACACCGTATAGTTAGATTGAAAATTCCGAAACATCCGATAAAAATTAAATGTTACAGCCTTTTAATTGAAGAATATCAAAACAGCGTGTAGGCTTCTCTCTCCCTCATGGTGACATATTTCACCCTCTCATTGGTCAGTCACAGCTAATTGTTGAGTTTTTATGTATGTAATCAAAATTAAATGAACTATATAAAATTCAAAATAGCAGCCATCTCACTAGCCTCTATCTCACTTTAGCATTTTTGGGGCTAGCCGTTATCCCGGATTGATAACACTGGTTCACATACTTAACCATATTAACTAGATTGCAGAGTTATAAAAATACATAGCTAAAAATGCATAGCTAATTGAGCATAATATGAATAGCAATAGCAATACATATACATTTCTTTGATCAGAAAATTCAATAAAATCAAATATACAAATCAGTTGGTTTCCTCAAATCATTTTTCCCATTAGAGAAAAGTTTAATAAAAAATCCAATCATTAACTTAAGCCGCCCAATAGTGAGTGTATACGAAAGAACTGAAGTATGATCAGCAATTACTCAATTAGAGTCTCATTAACAAAAGAATTTCCTAACCTCAATTATCTATGCCACCAACAGTAAGTAAATCTGAAGGAAGTGAAGCCGGATCAAGCTCCCAACAGTCTTTCAACAATTCATGATCCTCGTCATAAGGGAATTTCCGCGCAGGAATCTGATGAGAAATTAAGCAGAATTCATCCTTCCCAAGAAATCTAACCGCATGACTCCCACTCTCTTGTCTCTTAAACACTGTCTTGTAACCATCAACCTTCTCAAGATATGCCATACTTATACCATTCATCTCACTGTAACTTGTCAAAAACACTACAATATCATAGCATCTATTGCCCTCATCTGCATCAAGACTCGCCTCACTATAAAGCGCCCAAACTGAACCCTTCTTAGGATAAATTTTGAAAACCTCACGCGCTGCCCGATCGCAATCGACAACATGAGAGAAGACATTTACTGAACCTATGGAAGCCTTCTTGGCAACTTTAAATCTCCCACAAGGTATCTTAAACCCTAATTTCTCTCTAGTAACTATCTTTCCGTCCCCATTCCCATTGTTATGGAAATCCAACCAACTTATCATCACGTTAAAAGGATTTGCTGAAACAGTTTCATCAATCAGAACATATTGCCTCGGCATTCCATCATCATCACCATCATACACAGCCCAAACTTGACCTTTCTTAAAACTCCTCTCCACTCTATCTTTATCAAAATCATAAAAATCTGAATCCGCAACTGCCATAACCTTTAATTCCTCTCCACTAGTATCCATATGCCTCTCAGATCTCAACCCCTTTCTCTTCACAGAATCCAAATCCGCAACCGCCATAACCTCTAACTCCTCTCCACTAGTATCTATATGCCTCTCAGATCTCAACCCTTTTCTCTTCACAGAATCCAAATCCGCAGTCGCCATAACCTCTAATTCCTCTCCACTAGTATCCACATGCCTCTCGGATCTCAACCGTTTTCTCTTCACAGAATCCAAATCCGCTACCACCATACCTTCTAATTCCCCTCCACTAGTATCGCTGTTCCTCTCAAGTCTCAACCCCTTTCTCCTCACAGAACCCTCAAGCTTCTTCTCCATTTTCTCCTCCTTTTCTTTTCCCTTCACCTTCCCTTGATGAAACTTTCTCTTAACTTTAGATTGAAATTGAGCTAATGTCATTGTTTCCTCTTCACTCCCAACAACCCTTTTTGGTTCAGAACTGTCCAAAACTTCCCCAACCAACCGCGTTCTCTTCCTCAATCTCCCAACAATACCCACTTCATCATCACACTTCAAATTCTCACCATTTTCACAACCCACTTCACCATAACCCTTACAAATCTCACCTTTTTCACAAACCAATTCATCATCACCCTTAAAAATCTCATCTTTTTCACACCCCATTTTCCCATTGATCTTCTTCTTCATGTTCTTCTTTTTCTTCTTCTTCTTCAGCATAAAATCCCCCAAAGTCTTATCTCCTTCTTCATCTTCCTCAGACCCATCAATCAAAACTGCTTCAACAACCTTAAAACTCTCCCCTTTTTCACAACCCACTTCACCATTACCCTTAAAACTCTCCCCTTTTTCACAACCCATTTTCCCAATACCCTTCTTCTTCTTCAACAAAAAATCCCCCAAAGTCTTATCTCCTTCTTCATCTTCCTCAGACCCATCATTCAAAACTGCTTCAACAACCTTAAAACTCTCCCCTTTTTCACAACCCACTTCACCATTACCCTTAAAAATCTCATCTTTTTCACAACCCATTTTCCCAATACCCTTCTTCTTCTTCTTCTTCATGTGCTTCTTCTTCTTCAACAAAAAATCCCCCAAAGTCTCATTCTCCTCTTCTTCCTCCTCCTCAAACCCATCATTCATATCAGCTTCAACAGCCTTAAAACTCTTATTACACCCCGGACACACAAGCTTATTCCCCAAATACTTTCTCTCAAACTCATGCAAAATCTTACAAGTATTACAAGCAGTCCAAAATGTCATCCCTTTTTCTCGCATCTCAAAATCAAGCTTACCGTAGTAAAAAGAGTATGTTGTAGTGTTTACAAATAGTGGTGGAATTTGCGTCAAGAACGGCGTAAAAATCAGTGGCAAAAAGGATGTTGAAAGAGAAAACTAACTCTGATATGTGCGTATTTGAGAGGTGACTTTGAATTTTCGGTGATTTGGAATTTGAATTCTGCTAGAGTTCGAGTCGCGCCGCTTTTTATGGTTGTTTTCGTTCTTGTGCGTTTGTTGGTGTTTTTGCCATTGGAGTGTGGAAATGAGAATGAGGTGAGGAGATGCAACATCGTCATTTGTTTCTTCTTGGGCCAGCCATAATAACAAATAAAGTTTGTGAAATTAATTTAATATTTCTTTTCCCACCCTCCAATCTAATTTTCAGATTATATAATTCTTTCACGAAATTATCACTTATGAAATTTCTCATTCCCTTATATCAGTGGTAGTTAACTGTTGCTCGGACACTATTGTTTATGATTAATTGTTGTTTTAATTAAAGTTTAAGAAAAAATACAAACTATTGTTTGTAAGTTTAAGATTTTGAGCAATAAATTAAAATCTCATCTTTTTCACAACCCACTTCATCATTACCCTTTCAAATACGCCTTTTTCCACACCCCATTTTTCAATTCATCTTCTTCTTCTTGATGTTTTTCCTCTTCAACATAAAATTCCCCAAAGTCTCATCCTCTTCTTCATCCTTCTCATACCCATCATTCATTACAACTTCAACAGCCTTAAAACTCTTATTACACCCCACACACACTTATCCCCTAAATACCTTATCTCAAACCCATGCAGAACCATACAAGTATAAAAAGCAATCCAAAAAGTCATCCCTTTTCTCACATCTCAAAATTAAGTTTACCGTTGTAGTCTTCTCTGAACCATTTATCACTGTTCTGTTGCTTGAAAATCACCTGATTCATAAAGAGTTGCCTTGTAAGACAGATAACCATTGTATATTCTTAAGATTACATCACCTTGTTTAATATCAATCAGTGCTCGAGAAATTGCGAGAAATGATCTTCTCAGAATCAGAGAACAATCTTCCACATCACTAATCTCCATGACCACTGCATCTATAAGAAACACAAAAGTGCCAATTATTACCAAAATGTACTTTACCATGTCACCAACAGTTTCCAATGTACCTTTTCTAACATTGCTATAAAATTAGAGGTAACTTTTATTTCTCCCATGAGGTCTATGATCATGTTGTATTTCTCCATTCTTCCCATGAGATTAAAAAGTTTATCTTTTTGTCGCTTATTTTTTCCTTTCTTCCTTTTGTTGGTGTCCTATGGAGCCAACACTTATGACTTTGCAGTTGTACTCTTCAAGCCTTCCCTTTCACTTATATCTTCTCCTCCTTTTCTATATTCTTCCTCTTCAGCATAACTCTTTGAAACCATAACCAATTTGCACATCACATTTATTGAGTTGTTGAGAGCAGTGCCTAAGATTCCAACTTCGGATAGATTAGAAAGTTTAGTTGCAATCTGACCTACTTGAGTTTCCAAATTTTAATGGAGGATTCAGTGTTCCTTTTGGGCCCCTCATGTTTATTTTTACAATGCTTCAACATGGTCTTATGTTGTCTACATATATTGGGTAAGCATTTCCCCCATATTCTTCTTCGATGGTTGTTGTTGTGCTACTTCTTGAGGTGGATTGAGAGTGTTGTTTACTCTCCATTTGAAGTTAGGATGATCTCCCTAACCAGAATTGTAAGTGTTAGAGTAGGGATTACTTTGTTGTCTTGTGTAGGATCCCATGTATCTGACTTGCTCCTCGAGGTTCAAATTTCAGCCAGTAAAAGTCTTGACAGACACATCCAGACATATGAACTTAACTTCCACGTCTTTCAACCCTTTCTTGGCAAGCTCATGATTTTATCCTTAAAGGAAAAGACATCATCCAACTTCGCAACATCCAGCTCCAAAGTAGCCACTATAGCAACAATAGGACCCTCATCAGCCTGGTCCACTTAGAACACATATCCACTAAGAGCCACCAACTTGAGTACATGAGGGATGCGTGCAAATTTTTCCTCCTGCCTCCTAATAGCCCAAAGGCTAGCATTTTCCTCGACATCAGAATCATTGACCAATTCTCGATGGGAGGCAGAGTTCGGGCAAAGAGAGCACCAAGTTGGCAAGATGGAGCGAAACCTTCCCTCAATTTGAGTATCACCTCCTATATAAGCTCTCGTTCTTTTTGACTAAGGTCTATAGGAACTTAAAGAATCATGAGTTGTTTTCCCACCTTGCTAAAAGGAGTGGTCGGACCCAGTGAAGAGAACCACATGAGTGCTCCGAAACCAGACATGCATGTGCCTTCCTGAACTTGCTGAGTAAGGCTAAACTTGACATTTTTCCTGCAAAAATAATGGGAAAAACATGACCCGCGAAGAAAAAGATAAAGTGCAAAGTACATATAACATGTACTTAGAGGAAGTAGGAGTGTTCCCACCCCGGTTGGTGTTGTTCCAGGAAGGATGATAATGTTTTTCTATTTTGTCAAAGTCCCCCATACACGAGGCTAAAACTGAGGTGAAGTGTTTTATAAGCATAAGATTAAAATGTAGTTCTAATGATAGTTCGCAAACATGTTCAAGGTGTGAAACGATACTTTTTTGAATGATCCACGACCCCTCAAATACGAGACATATATATAATGATGAAGTGCTTTAAATCTTCAACCCTCGAAGCCCCAGTATAAAACTATATCTAATATAATGACTCATAACAGAACCTCAATTCATTGTTTCTCATAACTCAATCTTCTCATTTATTTTATCTTATATATGTTTAGTTTAATTTGATTATTCTCACTTGAGTCTCACATTAAAAAAATTCAATTTGATTTCTTATGGAAATTGAATGTCTGAAATTTTTTGGAGTGACGTGTTTGAAAGGGGAATTATAGGAATATGCTGTGATTATGAATATTGTTGTTGTTTCTGGATTAAAAAACTTCTCAGTATCGTTAACCGATCAAGCTTTTTTCAAATCTAAGTTCTTTTCCATTTTTTAACAAAAAGTATTTATTTATTCGACAAAGTCGTGATTTATAGATAATTTAAGACTGGTAACAGTCAACATATTTAATCAAGTCATTGATTTATAAATATTTTAAGTTCTTCTTTTGAGAAAGCAAGTAATATATATCTAACAACTACACTAAGCACAACTAGATAAAAAAGAAATACAACGAGTCAGTACAAATAATCAACTAGCGCTTCTTGTTGAAATTACTAGCAAAGTATCTGCATGTACATATTAAAAACAATTATAATTAATACATACACTTCTTCATCAATGTATAGCTACTAATTTATACTAATAAAAAAAAATTGTAAAAGAAAATTTACGTGAGATGGATCCCAAAAACGCACAATTATCAGGGTTGGTTTCAAGGATCAAAGAGTATCGAGAGAAATACTTATACATCTTCACCGAAACGGTCCTCATGCTTTGACAATAAGAATTGAATTCGTGTTCTGACAATGAAAATAAACATCGATTACTTTTCATTACTATATAATCATAAAAGTTGCAATTTTAAAAAAATGTGATCAAAATAAAAAATTTAAAGTTGGTTGATTAGTTAATTTAAAACATAATATTTAATCAGTTAATCGAAAAACAATTTTTAAATAGTATTTAATCAGTAAAATTATTTTTTATTATTTTTTTAATTAAAAAAAAAATTACACACGTGGCGTTTACGTCAACATTGACTTTGTCAAAATTGGTATGGGAGGCCAAAACTGCAAAATGGGCAGTACTTAAGGGGCTGGATTGTATTTTATTTTGTTAGGGGGCCAAAATCGCAGCTTCTTGATACTTAGGAGGCCAAAACTGCTATAAAGCCTTTTGTTTAATGTTGGTTGATTGAATCTCATCTTTTTCGTTACCTTCATCCATTAAAAACATAATTTTTAATTAGTTAATCGAAAAACAATTATACTGATTCATATCTTAAATTGAATCGTATACATTTTCATTGAATTTTCACAACACATTCACTTTTTTATCCTTCATTTTTTTTTGACAAACCATGATACATATCTGTAAAGTATCTTATAAATATATGTGTGTATTTATCGAGTATTGTATAAGTATCCGATAAAATATATATTTTTTAAATTAAAATAATTAGTTCCAATACACCGTAGGTACTTATCCACGAGTATCCACGAAATATTAGTATCTGATACATATATGAAACAGGCACTTCTCAATCTTTGAAATATCGAGATTTTATAGATCATACTATATGTAAATACAGTACCTCAAGTGTCTCTATTCATAAATAGGTTACTTGATCATATTCTATATTGGATCCCAAAATATATATATATATATATATATATATATATATATATATATATATATATATATATATATATATATATAT
>Ga0099826_10000503_pt1 | contig 19144 bp, 14 predicted proteins | sample Mtrugardesep15_FD_76830 | JGI IMG/M metagenome (GOLD analysis project Ga0099826, IMG submission 76830) | Root nodule microbial communities of legume samples collected from California, USA - M. trunc garden sep15 | ecosystem: Host-associated > Plants > Roots > Nodule | place: USA: California... | reverse complement strand
TTTTTTTTTTTGTTTGTTTGTTGTTTTTTTTTTTTTTTTTTTTTGTTTTTTTTTTTTTAATGTTATGTTTTTTTGTTTTTTTTTTTTTTTTTGAGAGAAAAGTTTCATTGAGTTAGTGATAAAATGAATGGGCGGAGACTCTTTTATGCAGTCATGTTTTTATATTGTTAGGAGGGGAAAATGAACTCGAAGATTTTCATGAGTAAATTTGGTTTGTTACAAAGGACATTGATGTTCATTTTTTTTTTGAAAGAGACATTGATATGCATTTTTTTGTTTTTGGAATTGGACTATTTGACTTTAATTTTTTTTTTAAATCACGAATATTGTATTTGTTTGTTTTTTTGTGTAAACGAGATATCCTCTGTTCGTAACTGCGAAGACTAATTTATCGAATATTATAAGATTTAAATAGACGATAAACTCTCCATAAGAGTTTTAACATTGTTGCATATCTAAGACTAGATTCGAAAAGTTTGTTGTTATTACATCATTTATAAAAAATCATAGTCTACAAAGTATAGTTTCAAACTAAAAGTTGTTAAAAAATAACTTCTCAAAGAATAAATTTTGTTTTAGAGTCGTAAGGTGGAAGTGGTTGTATAATTAAAAAAAAATCAGTTGTGTCTTAACAATCTAATTTCTTTTTAGAAGAGTAAGTTTTATTATGATAAACAAACATAATAAAATTGATTAATTATTTTTTATAAAATATCAAAAATAATCTATAAATGAATTCCGATATTACTTTTTTTTCTTTCTAATTTGTAACAATAGACCTTCAATTTCATCTCATTTTTTCTTTTGAAGGAAAAATTTACAATTTAATCTATAAACTGGGTTTTACTTTAAAAAAATATTTGAGGAAAACGAAATTTTATTTATATTTCTCTAGTATAAATTATGTGATTTTTTTAAGAACTCACTGTACTTGCTTAAGGTCTTTGGCGCCCTATGCTAAGTACATTCACAAACTTTTGTTCTTTGGACCAACTATGAGAATAATATCGGCTCGGATGCTTGGTTCACCGTTTAAAAGTCTCCACTTCTTTCAATAATGTATTTTAGAGATCGAACATTGGTCCTTCCACACAAGTTTAGTGATGTTTAATCAACCAAGTCACACTCATTGGATAATTGGTTACGGTTTTAAACAATCGTTTTTTATAAATAAAAAAATAGTTGCAAAATATCCTTTCTCCCAAATTATGGAATAAGTAAACTCTTAATAGACGTAGACTTCGATTTCCTCTTACAATAACAGTTTTTTTTTTAAGAAATAGTTTTTCCGCACTTGTTAGAGATAAGTGTACTATCTTGTACTAGTTGAGAATGGTAGCAATAGTGTCCGGGAAGTATTTTTTACATAATTTGTACAAGTTTCATGTAGATATTAAGTTATTTGAAGTGGAACTCACTCACTTTTGCCTTGAAAGTATTTCAAAGGAGACAAATTCAAAGAAATTGATTAAGGCAACTTGTTTCATTTGTGTGGCTCTTCTCCCACCTCCAACATTTGTACTTTTTTTTTTTAATGAAACAACATTTGTACGTTTTAATGCGTGCTTGATGATCATTTTGTAATGTCTGGTTGTGCACTTCTAAAAACATAGAAATCTTTTAGTAACGAAAATGGAATTAAACAATCACCTTAATTACATCATATGCTTTTTATATGAACCTCCATGAAAAGCATACCCTTCTAAAATCAAAACTAATTGAAAAATACATATATATTTTAGCCCTGACTAAAACAATCATTGAATTTCATACCAACAAAAACAGTCATAATTTCATCTTTGCTATAGATGAAAGTTACATTCTTATTGCATAAAAAAAAAGATTGTTACATTCACCTTTCAGATAGTGTTGCATCAAAATCATGCAATGATCCTCTCCCACTGGTAAATTTCTTCATAGCATCCAACGTTGGAGGGACACTCACTATAGCTGACTCCATCTCTTTCCCACCTTGTCTCCCTCCTTCATAACTTCCCTTAGAAATCCAAAGCAGAACGTTTTTGTTTGGAACAACATCCTGAATCCCTTTATGTAATTTCTTGTCCTTCTTTTTCTTCTTCTTCTTGCTCTTAATTTCACCCATGCACGAGACTTTGGGAGAAGTTGGTTCTTTTGGACTAAAACTAATTCCCCTTTTGTGCTTTCTTCTAGCTTCCTTAGGGAATAATGAAACAACATGTGTTGTAGGTGATCGACAAGGACTAAGAGTTGGGTTCTGATATCCCGCTAAAGACACCGGTGGTTGTTTAGATAGAAATTTCAAGAACGTTGTTTTAATCTTAAACAGTTTCTCCATCTAGAGTTTATGTGTTTTGAGGTAAATGGTTTTAAGTATGAACTTGTGAAAAGTTATGCTATGCTAACATTTATAGCATGGTTTAAAATGTAAGAGACATAAGAGGAGGTAGCTGAAAAGTGAAAGGTATGATTCATGATTAGAAATCATCTAATTAGGAAATAAAATTAGGGGGCAATTAAAGAAAGAATATGGTTGACATTGGTGATAGAGAAGTGGCGTGCTGGTATAGTAGAGTGCAAGTGTAAAGAAATTGTAATGAAATCAGCTTAAGTTGCCGGCACACTATAAAACATTTTTTAAACTTTGATTAGTCGTGGTTACATAGGTTGGTGCGTCATTTTGACACTGAAATAGGCCATTTGTTTGGACACGGAAATTTAGGATTAATTAAACATGACCATTCTATTTTTATTGTTTTTTCAAATATCTTATGGCAATGCCGTTGAATGGGACTGTGGGAGGAACGTTAAAGTATCAGATTATTAGCTCGTAAAGCATATTCTCTGTTGCCTTTTGTTCATTTATGTTCGTCTTTTGAGAACCTACTGCCGCTCAATCTATTGAAAATTTGAAACAGAACACTTTGAAGTGAAAACCAAAAACTAACAACAAAAAAAAACCTAAAAACCAACGTTTTGTGAAATGGGTGGAACAACCACATGCAATACAATCGCCGATTGGTCTTGGATTCAGCAAGAGGGAACCCAACTTATATGAGAAGGTCGAGGCTAGAAGAACATGGTGCTCCTTAGCTTCCAATATACTGCACAAATCTTAATTCGATGTACCTTCCATTGGGAATTTCAGTGTTTTGTTTATGAAATGATGATCATGAACTGTGAACCGTTTTTATCCTAGTTAAATATCAAACTTCTTACTTTTATTAAAAAATTTGATTAAAAAAATGTCGGTTAGTATTATTACCCCATTTGGACGAAGGCAGGTTGAAGTATATTGCAACTAGTTCAATTATTTATTCTTTATTCATTTATTAATCATCAAATTCATTTGTGATTGATCCTACTAAATCAATTAAAATATAATCTAAAAGTCTTGAGCATCCATTAATTTAAAGTGTAAAAGTGTTAGAACTTGACTAGATTTCATCCGTTTTAAAAAAATTAATAAGCCTCATCTGGCTTATTATGTACTAGATAATTGTTCTCATACTAATAGCTCATTTAGGTGAGAAGACTAAACAGGCAACAAAAATAAAAACCACACAACAAAGGGTAACAACAAGAGAATTTAACATTTATGCTCTATGACCGGATAATTGTTCATTCAACATCCGCATCATGAACTCGTTTAAGAGTATTAGTACTTTATATAATCGATCATCCTCAACAATTTACATGGACATATATTGGAACAAAAAAATAAATAAACGTTTAACTACTATCGTAAAATTTGAAATCAGAGTTGCCAATACTCCCTAGACATTGTCAACAGAATCAAATCATTTGTGATTAATACAAAATCAAACTATTAGATCTCGAACATCTCATTGTCCAGTCTCAGCAGAACCTCGAACCGCACCATCTAGCCTGAAGCTGTCTGCACATTCACACCCGTCTTAGATACTTTGGCAATTAAGCCTAAATTTAAACTTGAAATAACTTACAAATAGGTTCACTTGCTATAGGTAATTTTCTTTTGGGCCAAAGCAAAAGGGTAAAACGCCAAATACGTAGTTGCATGAATGTCAAAAATTCATTACATGGATAGTGGCAGCCAATCATAATTTACTTTGACAGAATAAAGTGGTGGGTCAGCAATTCCCTACATTCCAATCATCTGCCCCCTCTAATCCAATACCAACGATTTTCCGTAAACCACCCTCAACCCCCCTCTCAAAAAACCAAGATTTATTTAGACGCTTTGATCACCCTTCTATATAACAGGCTACATATGCAAATCTTCCTCAATACAATTCAAGCCAAGACTTTTCAAAAATTTAAAATATGGGAATTTTCAATCCACTTATGTGTAGTGAAGGGAACTTTTGAACCATTTATATTTTACTTCAACAAGATAAAAAAAATAAAATTAATAGCAATATTACACTTCAGCAAACAAACAACTCACCTCACTGAGTGCCTGTATCATCCTTGTCACTCGTCTGTGGAGTGTACTGGCTGGTTGAGGATGGTGAGTAGCCAGGTTGACTTGGTGAGTAACCAGTACTGGGACTGCAGATAGTCAAATAAAACATTTAGAAAAACAGAATGCTCAGTTATATGCCTTCATTACCACTTAGCGTTTAAAGAGTCATCCATGAATAACATACCTAAATTGCGGTGAACTTGGGCTATAGTCTGGGCTGGTACCAGAATTATATGGGCTAGAAAAATGCATAAATATGAGTAAGTCACACAGAAAGCAATTATATTCTGTTAACCTTTAATAACAAATGAAAAAAAGAAGAAACCTTAATTATACTGCTATTGACATAGACACTAGATAAATTGTCAAAAGGCTTGACAGGATAATAAATGAAGTTCACTTACCTGCTGGGACTGTATGTTGGGCTCGAGGGAGAATAAGATGGAGATGTTGGTGAGTATGATGGAGACGTTGGGCTGGAAAAAAGGAAAGAAAAAAAACAACAGACATTTGCTTAGTGCTAAGATTACCACAAGAAAAATGCAATTGATAAAAATAGGCCAGACTATATTCAGATTCAGCCACCCAACAAGCTAATCATTGAACAATATGGAAAATTCGGAGGAAAATAATGTTTATTGCATAATGTAGTGGTTCCTAGTATGGAAAATTCAAAGGAAAATAATTTTTATTGCATAATTTAGTGGTTCCTCTTCAAACCCAAGTATAAGACTGAAAAGTGAAGGAAATGAGTTTCAAGTTTTTGAGATGTCTTTAAGCATTTAAATGTTTCATATATCACATTGGTGCTTAAAAAAAACTATAAATACCCAGAAGAGATGACTCACCTGTAGCTTGGAGACGTGGGACTATAAGGACTTGAAGGAGACAACCTCGGACTGCTGGGAGAATATGCCAATGAAGGGCTATACTTCGCAGACTGTGGATTGTAACTTGGGGAAGTAGGACTATATGATGGTGATGTTGGGCTGTAAGAGGGTGATGTGGGGCTGTACCCAGGAGAGGTAGGGCTGTAAGCAGGTGATGTAGGGCTATATGAGGGAGATGTCGGGCTGTAAGAGGGTGATGTGGGGCTGTAGGAGGGCGAAGTTGGACTATATGAAGGTGATGTTGGACTATATGATGGAGAAGTAGGACTATAGGCAGGTGAAGTGGGGCTGTATGCCGGAGATGTTGGGCTGTATGCAGGTGAAGTGGGGCTATAGCTGGGAGATGTAGGGCTGTAGCTGGGAGAAGTTGGGCTGTAGCTGGGTGATGTGGGACTGTAGCTGGGTGATGTGGGAGAGTAGGATGGACTTGTAGGAGAATAAGCTGGGCTCGTAGGACTATATCCTGGAGAGCTAGGGCTGTATGTTGGAGAGGTAGGACTGTACCCAGGTGATGTGGGGCTGTACCCAGGGGATGTGGGACTGTACCCTGGTGAAGTGGGGCTGTATCCAGGTGATGATGGACTATAGCCTGGCGATGATGGACTGTAACCAGGAGATGAGGTAGGAGAAAATGCCATACCACCAACATATGGTGAAAACTGTGCATCGTTGCTAGGAGACAGCCGGAGATTTGGGCTCAACAGATAATTTGGAGACATCAAGCCTTCGTGGTATGGAGTAGCAGATATTGGGGATCGGCCAGGGGTCATGCCAAAATCAAGACCTTCCATATAGCTAGGTAGCTGGAGCTCAATAGCATTCTTTAGCATCTCATCATTAAGTAACAGGGCACATTCACCGGTGCCTATGGGGGCTAATTGACCTAACATAATATTTTCAGTTACACCCCTCAAGTGATCAGTCTCAGCATATACCGCAGCATCCAGGAGAATATCAACAGTCTCTTCAAATGAGCACCTCATCATTGGGCCAGTTTCATTCCTGTTGATGCCATGACGTGTAATTGCCATCAAATGTCCCCGATAAGTCATAGTATCACAAAGAATAGCCAGGTGTCTGTAATTGACATACGACCCATCAAATGAAATGACAACACGCAATTCATCCAGCAGAGACCGCCGAACTGCCTCAATACCCAGAACTTCAATAACTTCAATCAAGTGGTTGCTTGTGGTCCTTTTTGCATCAACATCTTCATGGCACATTACAGCTAAAAGGTTGACACCTTCGGTATCAAGCATCCATTCCTCATGAGGCTTAAAACCTTCATTTTCGTCAAACTTCTGAATTTTCGTATTTTTTATGAAAACTTTGTTGATATCTGGAATACCTCGTAAGGTCATTTCAGTCAGCATGTTGCTTTCTATTTTCTTTAAGAAAACATCATCTTCAGCAGATTCATCTTGAATGTCTCCCTTGGGCGCTTCATCATTCATAATACGGATTCGAAGTATAAGTTTTTCAGCATTGTCATCATTAAATATGCATGTCAAATCACCATCGAATTCGTGGTTGATCTTCTCGGCAATGTCAGCCATACTCAACTTCTTATCCACCATCATTTCACGATTCAGTTCTATGCGAAGCAACCAAGGTGAGATTTTATCAAGAGCAACTTCTTCATCGGGCATTTCATAGTAAGACTTGACAAAATCAACATCCTCTTCTATTATTGTACCCATTGGGTCCGGATCATACCACACCTCTGTGGCTTGAGTCACACTCCGGAGAGTGGTATATTCTAAAGCACACTGCACACTCTTGGCTCTCTCTTTAGTCTTACAAACCTCGGGTTTCAAATACACGGACAGAGAAGGTGTCTTAATTCTCTTGGCAACATTAATAATTTCTCTTAACCTAGGCACACCAAGAGTAACGTTCTTAGCACTAACACCAGCGTAGTGGAAAGTGTTGAGAGTCATCTGAGTAGCAGGTTCACCAATTGATTGTGCTGCCACACAACCAATCATTTCCCCAGAGGCCACAAGTGATTGCAAGAACCTTGATTCTATTTCTCCCACTACCCATTCAAATGCCTCGCGAGAAAGCCTGTACTCCTCCAGGACCCTTTTACTTGCGAAAGTGCTACGAAGCAGAATATTGAACAGGAGAGTGGCATTTTTCTGAGCTTCCTGACTTAAAAGGTCCTCCCCAGGAACTACTCTAAGTCTCTCCTGGAGCTTATCAATAGCTTCCACAATTTCCATCGGATGCATATCAGAAGGTCTTCGGAAGTCAACCTTAAAGGTCTTCTGCGCATTCCAGATAAGCCTTTTAAGGTTGACAGGTAGTGGTAGGGAATTGTCACCAGTGGTGGCTATCTCAGTTGCAAGTTGAACCCTATCGGCATCAAGCTTTTGAACTTCCGCCTCAAACACGTTACGGAACTCTCTAATTGTTTTTAAGTCTTCTACAGGCTCTTCGAGCATGTAAGTAGGCTTCCAGTTTTCATCATCAAATTCATACCTAAAAGCCCTGTCAAAATCTGTTTTTTTCATTTTCAGTGAATCCAGCTTCTGCGTTTCAATCCAAACAGCATCCATACCATCTTCACCATAGAGAAACTGTATGACATCTCCCAAAGAATTCCTAACTGTCCCGTCATATTTAACCATGATGTCCTCCATAGCCTTTACAAGCCGCCTCTGAATGTACCCAGTTTCTGAAGTCTTCACAGCAGTATCAATAAGACCTTCCCTACCACCCATGGCATGGAAAAAGAACTCTTGAGGGGTCAGTCCACGGAGATATGAGTTCTCCACAAACCCACGACTTTCAGGCCCATAATCATCTTTTGTAAAGTGAGGCAATGTCCGGTCTATGAACCCAAATGGAATTCGTTTACCCTCAACATTCTGTTGGCCCACACAAGCAGTCATCTGAGATATGTTAATGAAACTTCCCTTGGAACCAGCTGTGACCATGGCTTTCAGATTATTGCTCTCGGATAAACTTTTTTGGGCACTATTTCCGGCGTCATCACGAGCTTTATTCAGAGTCTAAAATTATAAAATAGCATAGTACATCAGATTCATCCAAAAGAAGTTTCAATAAATATAACAGTGACAAAATATCAAATGTAAGTACCTGGTTCACTCTATTTTCAAATGAATCCATCATTGTCCGACCAGGTTCAGCCTCTAATTTCTTTTCCTGAGCTTCCCGGATGAGTTGTTTCACTTTATCCTTAGCCTGTGAAATAGTCTGATTAATAGTCTCCATGGTAGACGCATCAGCAATTGTATCACCAATTCCAATGCTAAAAGCTTGCTGTAAAAGCCAGTAGTTTACAAGCCACTGAGTATGGCCAAGAAATTTGCGAGCCGCATCAGGGCCAACCTCTTCCCTGTATTCAAGTACACATTTATTGTCAGAAAGCACTCAATAATAATAAACTCAACTGAGAATTCAGAGTTTGAGTCAACAGAATAAATTCCACTATCGATTGATAGAGATTGTGAAGGTAAATAAACCATAATAAGATTAAAACAATAATCTATTTCTGTTGGTAATTTGAAGTAGAAATATGCATATAATTTATAATGTGGGAGCTCATACCAAATGACATGAATGAGACTTCCAGTGCCTGTTCCTAGTGTCTTTTTGCAAAGAGTACCAGTAAGTAGTTCCCCCTTTTCAATTCTGACCATGGTATCTCCAGGGGTTATGGGTCCCCTTTCGTTCTCATTGTGCCAGCTAGAATATCTAATTAGATTTATCTGCTTAGGAATAATCAGATTGAAAACTTGTTTCCCAGTCCACAGTGGTTCTGGTTTCAATATTGTAGGAGCAGGAACTTTGCCATCAAAATCTTCCCACCACATCAATATATTCATAAAAACATCCTGCAAAAGAAAAAAAGCTTTATCAGATTTCTAAGCAGCTTGTACAAGAACATGAAATTGAGCTAAACTGCAATAACAGAAAAATTCACTTAATATAACCTTTGAAATGAATGTGTCTCTCTTGGTAATTTTTCGGCATCCTAAAAGTGAATCTTGGACAATTCCCATTACTGGCCTGTTTGACTGAGGTGACACAATGCATTTAGGCACCATCATCAGCTCCAACACCTCAGCTCTGGTTTCAAATGACTGAGGAACATGCATATTCATTTCATCACCATCAAAATCAGCATTATATGGTGAGGTAACCGACAAGTTGAGCCGAAAAGTAGAATAGGGCATGATTTTGATTCGGTGCCCCATGATAGACATCTTATGAAGACTAGGTTGACGATTGAAGAGGACAAAATCTCCATCATTCAAATGGCGCTCCACCTAAAACCAAAACATCAACAGCTGTTAGAAGGCTTTGAGTGAAAAGCTAAGAAAAAAAATAAAAAAAACATTGCTTAAAATCGATGCCTTGTATCCAAGCTCCAAATGGTGATCACTACTTTTCTTCAAATATCTGAGATCAAGCCTTTGCCCATCATCACGAATGATATACTTGGCACCAGTTTTTCCAGGTGGAGGATGGGGTCCGTACTCAACAAGTTCCTTCAGCCTGTTTTTTATTCATTTAGAACATTTTGTCAAATTAATGGAAAACACATTAAGAGACGAACAACTCAAAAGTTGTATCCAAATAACACCTTTCAATGTTGTAAGGAGTCACAGTCTCAGGGTATGTAAGATTCAGAGCAATACTCCATGGCACTCCCAATTGATCAATATTGATGGTTGGATCTGGTGTGATTACTGTTCGAGCAGAAAAATCAACTCTTTTCCCCATCAAGTTGCCTCTAATCCGGCCTTCTTTTGCTTTAAGCCTGCTACATATTGATTTGATAGGCCTTCCCGATCTCTGAGTAGCCTATGAAAATAAAACAATTTTATTAAAAATGCTCCGACAACTATGAATAATTCAAAATCAACGAAGATTATAACAAGGAAATAAAATATCAGTGTTAAATTTAAATGTCAGTGTCCAAAACAAGTATACCCTTGGCAATCCAGGCAACTCATTATCAAAATAGGTGGCTATATGAAACTGCAACAGCTGAGCAAACTCTGAAATAATATGTGCAGGAGAACCATTCCTCTCTTGTCTCTTCAGATTCTCATTGTGCCTGATGATCATGGCCAGCTGATGAGTTAAATCATCCTGCATACAGAAGCGACAAGAAAAAAATCAGCATTTAAATAAAGCATTAATAAAAAATGTCATTGGGAAAGTTTTAAGTTAACATAATCAGTATCAAAAGATGATGAAATGAAAAATGAGCAAAGCTTGGAAAATGGAGACTATGTAAAACAGCATATGGAAACACTTGCCTCACTCCTGGAGGATGTGTCCATCATTACTGAAGGTCTCACAGGTGGAGGAGGAATTGGGAGAACTTGTAAAATCAACCAGTCAGGGCGGGCATACTTAGGATTCAAGCCTAACAACTGGCAATCCTCGTCACTTATCCTTTTCAGAACACCCAAAACCTTCATCGGACATAAAAAGTCACGAACCACATTAATTTCTGTAACAATGAACATATAAGTGTTCATACTAGAAATCTATAATCTAAAAATCAATTACCCTTTCTGCGGTAAGAGTCTGTTTCCTTTCAACGGGTTCAGGAAGCTGTTCCTGGTCATCACTTTTCTTCCTTTGAGCTTTGTACTCTGCAATCATTTTCATCCCCTCAATAGTGATCTTTGGTTGCTGAGCACCACAGCCACCACGACTCTTTTTAAGCGGCTCCTTAGTATCATGTTCAGGAAGGTCAATGTCATCACCGCCTTCACACTTTGTTTTGTTTTTGCAAGCATCCAGAATCTTTCTAAGTCTGTGTTTAGGGTTCTTGATCCTCATAGCTTGCTTAAACTTATGATCGTTCTGCACAAAAAACGATCAATTTAAAGAACCTAATTTCACTTTCCTACACATACAAACAAAACACAGGCCATGTTTGGATAAACAGCTTAATTTGTAGTTTATAGCACAAGAGCTTATCATGGTATGCGTTTATGTATAAACTGTTTCTATAACAAAATATAAAATGAAGTTAAATAATTTTCTTATAAGCTATCTTGCAGAGCTTGTGAAAATAAACTGAAACAAGTTTACAAACTTGTCGTGAGTTGTTTTCATAGTTTTCCCCAAACAGTCTTGCATAACTCGTGTCGGTAGATAAGCTCAAATAAGTCAATCCAAACTAAACCGTAATATAAGATTAAATAACAATCAACAAATCACATACCATAAATTAAAAAAAGCATCTAAATTCCTTCATATCATTTGGCCGACATATCAGATAGTTCGAATATCAATAGACAGTTAATAATAATAACTGCCTATAGAACTCAGGTTCTCATAATCTCCCAATTATGTACAGCTAATCAAGTCGGTATCATACAAACGCATTCCCTAGCTATGAGCTAAAATCAGTGTTGTCAATTGCGGATTGCGGAAAATAGCAACTCGTTGAAATCTTACTGTAGCCTTATTATAGTGCCACTATAGCCACTAATTACCAGCATTTTATACTATATCGAGTATCACAGAACAATAGCAATTTGTTCAAATTCCACTACGCAATGTAAGTGTTATACCCACAATTTAACAACACCGGTTTAAATGGCCTTGAAAGTACCTCATCAGCGAGAATCTTCGAGCAGTTGAAGCATACGCATCGCATAATACTAAGCACAGTCTTCAAAAACCCTATATGAAACATAGGCTTTGCAAGCTCCAAATATCCAAAGTGACCAGGACATTCGGCCATGCTGGCAGTACAGGTTTCACACTTCATCTTCCTGTCAATAGTCCCAAGCCTAGGATCACTCAGTCCTCCAATTTTCGGCTTTCCTCGCTCCGTTGTTTCGCCATGCTCAATTTGCACAACAGCCATTTGCCTCTGAAAATTTCAACAATTAATCGATAATTATTTAACAAACAACCCATCAATGAAGTTACAATGCTTCAATTCAACTATTCTAATCATATTCAAGAAGAATTCAAGAAAACGAAAGGATTAACGAGAATTGAGAAAATTACGATCTCATCGGGACTGAGTATGCCGAACTGAACCATACGGACTTTGGCGACCTCTGCCGGAGAGAAAGGGAACCGAATATCCATGGCGGTGATGAAGTTTTAGGGTTTGGGAGGGAATGAAAAAGTAAAAGCTATAATTCAAATTAAGTTTGATACGGTGTAATTGATTAGTATTTAATCGAGTTTTGAGGTTTATTTTTGAGTTTTATGTAAGTGTTAGAAGAGATGGATCGAGAATCGCTTCTCTGGTCTTGAGGAATACTCCTCTCTCGATGTAAAGAATGAATGAGAGCCCCGTCGTTTTATTTATAGACGGTATCGTGCGCTAGGTTTGCTATCGTGCATATGGTGTGCAATTAACGCGATTGAACACACGGTTATGATTGTATGGATTCGATTTTAGGGTTGGCTTCTTCCATATATACTGCTCTGTCTCACTTGGCTACTCTTTTCTTTGAAAATTGTTTTTTTTACCTCAAAAGTTTTCTAAACATAAGTAAATGACTAAATTATTTCAGTAGTAGTTATCTACCGCCGAATTTGTCTCCGACACTAGTTAACTCTCGTTGGCTAGGTCTCGTTAACTATCGCTCATTCATCTACACTTAACTTTGATTCATCAATTATGATTTTGCGCGTTTAAATCGAAAAAATTTAAAAAATCAAGACATATTCAAAATGATATGGAACTATGCACATCCTCTACATGTATTTTTATAGACTAAGTCTCGATTTATTTTGATTTTTCGACCAAACCGTGCAAAATCGTAATTTTTTGTCAAAATGTAAGTCCGAAAATGTGACCTAGAGGTTGAATTTTTTCATAATTTTTTGCACTCATGTTTAGGACCCAAAAAAAAAGAACATCTTCCACAAAAAAATTGAATTTTTCAACAAGGGACGGATTAAATATGAATTTTTAACGCATTTAAAACTCAAGGCAGCAAAACATCAAAACATAAACCTAATAATTGAATTTTGAGTTTTTTTTTTTTTGCAGACATGTCTATAAAAGTACATATAGAGGATCTGCAAATTTACGTAGTATTTCGACTAATCCTCAACTTATTTTGAATTTTTTACCGAAACGCGTAAAATTACAGTATTTTTCCAACTCCGTGTCCATAAAAGTTATACAAAGGTTGAATTTTTTCATTATTTTGTGCACACATGTTAAGGACATAAAAAAACATTTCCCACAAAAAATTAGAAATTTCTGACAGCGGATGGATTAAGTATGAATTTTTAATGTGTCGATAACTCAAGAAACCAAAACATCAAAACGTCGGCCTAGAAATTGATTTTTGAGCTTCTTTTTTTTTGTGCAAAAAACTCTACAAAAACACATATAGAGGGTTTGTAAAGTTTCGTAAAATTCCAAATAAGTTTCGATTTATTTTGATTTTTCGACCGAAACGCGTAAAATCACAATTAATTCTCTTCAAGAAACTGCACTTAAGTGCAGTAAAGCCAGCTGCAGTTAACTGCAGCTGGAGCCAACGGTAGTTAATTGCAACTAGAGCCAGCGGTAATTAACTACCGATGGGGATAATTTAGTCATTTACCTGTGCTTTTACAAAACTTTTGATCTCAAAAAAGCAATTTTCCTTTTCTTTTCTGAATTTAAATCTTAAAATTTGGGCCTCAAAATTTGAGTAGGTGAAAATTTAAGTCCATGGTCGTGGGTTTGCAATTAATACATTAATACACTATGAATAAAAAGATAGTTAAAAACATCAAATATATGGCCTCTAAAAAAATGGTTAAATATGTTTTTGGTCCTTATAAATATACTAACTTTTCATTTTAGTCCCTCTAAAAAATTTCTTCAACTTTTAGTCCCTATAAAATTTTCAACCACTATTTTTGGTCCCTATTTAAAGTTTACTTTATTTTATTTTTAATGAAATTGTGCATAATTGTGTAGAATATTGTAAAAATCTTTCAAAAAAAATTAGAATTTATTAACAAAACATAAATTTAATATGAATTTTTAACCACAAAAAATATAAAAATTCATGTTTTGTTAAAAAATTCTAAATTTTTTTGAGAGAGGTTCTTATAATATTATAAATTTTTCTGTAAAATTTTATTCAAAAATATGAATTCTACATATGAATTTACTTTAAAGAAGGGACTAAAAGCGAAGATGGAAAATGTTTGAAGGACTGAAAATTGAAGGAAAATTTTAGAGGGACTAAAACGAAAAGTTAGTATATTTATAGGGACCAAAAACATATTTAACCCAAAAAAAAAATATCAGATACATGATGAAAAATATTAATTGTTATAGTAGTGTAATGATGGTAGATTCTATGGTGTACGAGTGGGACAAATCTTGCATTGTACGTAAAATAGTTTCTACCGTTGGATTAATTAATTTAATCATTAAAATAATATATTGTTTGTTATAGTTTTTTTTAAGAAAAATATCACTTTTAAAAAAAAACAATAATAACAATTACTTTTAAGAGTATTATATTCGTTTGTTACAATTTTTTTTAAAAGCTGAATCTAAAATAACTTTAAATGAAAAGTTGTTATGAGTTGTTTTACAAAATTAATATAAAAAAAATTGAACAGATAAAATAAGTATCAAAATATGAAGGTAATTTTGCAACAAAAATCTCTGTTTTTTAAGGAAAACAAAATCGTTTTTATATAGTTTTTTTGTTGTTGCATTCGTTTTTATATAGTTGTATTCAAACAAACTAAATTATTTATAAAAAAAATACTATGACAAACAAACACAAATTATATACAATTTTTTTAGGGAGGGCAATGGTTAAGGATGTCAAAAATAGAATTTTTTATTAAAAACAACAACTTTTTAACTTAGATAAAGTTAAACATTCCACTTTTCACTAAATTTCAATGCATAGTTTTTATATTAATTTTCTTAATTAGTGCTCTAAGCATTTCCCTTTTTCTATAAAATCTTTAAACCGTTGAATGTTAAAATCAGTCCTTTTCAATCCGTTGTGCCACAAATTTGTGGCAGGTAAAGCCCTCACAAATCTTTTGTCAAAAAAAATAAAAAAAAATAACCCTCACAAATCTTTTTTTTTATTTGATCAGATAAATACTTTCTACATATGTTACCAAACAACCATTCATAAATTCATCTTCTATCCGGTTGCGCAATTCATTCTTCACATATTTCATAGCAGAGAGACTTCCTTCAACAATTTAGAAAATGAATCTCTTTGATTTTTGCTTGCTACACAAATAAGCAATTTGCTGCCCATTTCAGTAAATCCGTTATTAAACTCTTGAAGTTCCCTATCAATCACCTGATAAAATTACTCAGCTTGAAAGTGGTGCAAGTTTGAAACCTTTTCAACTTTACGCCTTGTATACATGAAGTGACTTGTATACATGAAGATAACTTATGATTTTGTCGCTTTCAGGTATATTTTTCATGAAGTAGTTTACGCTCGTATAGTTAGATTCTTATGGCTTTGTATACCTTTGGATTCTTGTTGATGTACAAAAAAAAATTGCTTGTTGTGCTTTTTCCTCTACTACTAGTCATTAACTTTTCTTATGTATTTGCTCTTGATAAATACTCTGAATCCAATCAGTTCAAATATCAAAAGTACTACTTTCATTTCAATCTTCTTTCTCTTAAGCACTTTAAATTGACACCTTCAATCATACGTACCACTTTCCCCCTGTAAATTTTTCTTTGTATATTGATATCAAAATTTAGATTAGGGATGATTTATCGATCTGACTGCCTAACTCAGAACCAAAAGTTTCATAGTCTCACGGCCTCACATCACCAATCACCATAATACAAAGAATTAAACTCATAGTTCTGCAAGTCCCAAGAGTGGATGAATGAAGGCTTGGATGGATGAAATGAAATCCATTCTCATGAGTCCCAAGAGATAGAACCTCTTCACAATATGATAGGTAGGAAGTACTTAGGACACATTATACTAACGCAAAACATTAACTTTTCAAAGATTCGACGTGCTTTAACAGAAATAAGAGGGTAATAGCCAATGAGATGCTTTCATAATTTTGTCTATGCAATGACTTTTCATAATGCTAAACATTTTCTCTATTTTTTTTCATCAATATTTAAATACATTTCTCAGCTTCTCCAGTTAAATGAGCCGGTTGAAAGCTATATGGGACGTAAAATGGGATGAAAAATGGAATGTTAAAATGCAACAACTGTTATTCATAAGGTTGGATTTCAAATTAAAAGAAAAAATGGGATGTTAAAATGCCACCACTGTTATGTCACAAAATTCAGGATCAACGTGTATATAAATTTTACAAATTTCAATCAATGTAAGAAAAGAATTAATATAACAAGCAAAACTTATAAATAAAATTGCTAATTCTATTATCATACATGACTACTCAAAGAAAAATACAATCAAACCTATGGTAGGGCGGTCAAGTGTCTGGTCCTGACCAACGGCACAAGAAAACCGTCATTATCTTTGATCTTCATTCATTTTCCGCTATAATATTCGGTTCTTCACCTTGGCAAAGGTACTCATCACACAGCGATGCTGATCCCTAGTCCTTCCTCAGCCGCAAGATGTCTTCAGTGAAAGTGGAACCAGGTGCTCCAACGAACACGCTAGACATGGCACATATAGTCTTGTCCAACATAGATTCCACCTTCAGTGTGAAAATATTCATAACGAACATCACCGAAATAAATTGAAAGAGAGTAGCTTTGTTGTTTCGTTTTTCTTGAAATAACAACAAATTGTTGACATAGTGGTTTAAAAATTGGCCAATCAGCTTTCATAGTGGTTTAAAAATTGGACAATTAGCTCTCATGCAATCTCTGTGCAAAAAATTTCAGAGAGGGAAGGTGCAAATTATAGTAGTAGATACTTATACAATTACAAGTTCATACACAAGCGTTAAATTGTTTTTAGTTCAATATAAGCAGTATTCTTACATTGTGAGCCTACAAAAAAAAAAATCGGTGACTGCGCCATATCAAACCAAATTTGGCAGGATTCTGTAAGGATTTAGAGTATTTGATAGTTTGATTAGTTAAGAGTTAGTTAGTTAGTAGAAGTTAGTTGGTAAGTTGATAACTTTGTTAGTCGGTGTTTACAAGTTGTTATTTACTTATTTTGGTTATTCTTAGAGTCTTTAAAGTTTAAATATCCCTCAAATGGTAGAGGGGAAGATAGCTTTGAATAATTAAATTTTGTCACTAGATGATTATCATGTGAAAGGAGAGTGCTGCTTTGGGGTAGCCTTGTGTGGAAGGTTATCATCTTTATTGTTACTCAATTCTATCCCGTTTTGGGGAATTACACAAAGAAATGTTCATAACAGATACTTACACTTATTCCCAGGCAGAAGCCAACCACGCTGCAAGGCTTAAGGAAACAAAGTTGAATACCATAGGACCTACTGCTCTTAAAGTTTCATTTTCCTGACAGTAATATGGTATAACAGTGTGACAAGATGAGAATGATAAGATTTCATTTACTATGCTTCAAACTTAAGAGGGCCTTTTCCTTTTCAGGGGAAAAAGGGGGCGCAAATCTTTCCAGAACTTGCAACAATAAAGTCAAGTGAAAACCAGGGGTATGATCAACAGTTATGTCTTCTTGACAGTTTTAGTTTTTTACATGTTTTGTAAATTGTAACAGAAGAGGAGCCTTAGCGCAAGGTCACAAACTTAAGTCATGAAATCAGTATTTTGTAAATACAGGATAAGACTACCTAGAATAGACACGCAATGAATTTGACGCTTCTCTAAGATATGGTAAAAACTCTTATCTTTAAAGTACCAAGTTACCCACGAAACTTTCATTTGTAAATTGTAATCCTAATAATCAGATATGGATGGTGAATTTACAACTTGATTAGCTCCTAATTCTTGCAAGGACACAAGACTTCAAACATAATAATTCACCCTCTTTCCTCATGGCATCCAGTCTAAGACAAGGTGGAAAATAGAAGATAGTGTACAAACAAAGAAATTTGGAGGATACTAAAGGGATTATAAGTTTATAACATTAGGAACCATATAGTATAATAATCATAAACAAGCTGGAATAGCTCAGTTGGTTAGAGCGTGTGGCTGTTAACCACAAGGTGGAGGTTCAACCCCTCCTTCTAGCGATTTTAATCCTGCCTATGTTTAGCTTTGCTATTCATTGCCGGTCCCAAGCCCAGGTAAAAGGAGAGGGTTGTGTTAAGCTTGGGCAACAAACATAAAACTTTGTCCAATCTCTTTGATATGAATCGAATACGCAATAGTGTTAAGGCTAGGTCATTGCCTAGAAGCAATGTGCTGTATAGCTCGAGTACAGTGTCAAATGAGCAAGGGCTGCTGCATTGTTTTTGATAGAACACTACGGCGTCGTTTGATTCATGTAGCCGACCCCACTTAGTGGGATAAGTCTTGGTTGCCGTTGTGTATAGTATAATCATCAGAAATTGTGAGTCAAATAACATGGGTCTGTCACCTAAAATTAAGTTTAAAACATGTATGCCTTACGCCCTTACCCCAATTTCTTGAAACATTACTTGACGATCTTATCTTCCTGTTGTAAAGAGTCGTGCAAACAAGGAAAATACTGATGGGTGCTGATAATATAACCCTATTCCATTTTATAAGTTTTCAGTCGAAGCACTGACTTGTAAAAGGGCTACAGGTTAATGGAAATATTATGCAGCTGAAGTACTGACTTGTAAAAGGGCTAAAGGTTAATGGAAATGTTATGTTTTGAGAAGATAATAATCAAATTGCCTATTGCCTGTTGTGATTTTGATCTTGATCGACATGCATAAACTCATGAGACTAATTTACCAT
>Ga0099826_10000502_pt1 | contig 19156 bp, 13 predicted proteins | sample Mtrugardesep15_FD_76830 | JGI IMG/M metagenome (GOLD analysis project Ga0099826, IMG submission 76830) | Root nodule microbial communities of legume samples collected from California, USA - M. trunc garden sep15 | ecosystem: Host-associated > Plants > Roots > Nodule | place: USA: California... | reverse complement strand
ATTTTGAAGGATTGTTTAATAAATTGAATTTTGATGGATTTTGTGGGATTTTCTAGTGAAATTTTAACAAGAAAAAGTCTTTCATGAAGACATGAGATTTCTTTGGATTGTTTTTCTTTTAAAGTCTCTCTCCTCTCCTCTCTCTCTCTTTGGATTGTTTTTCTTTTAAATTCTCTCTCCTCTCCTCTCTCTCTCTCCCTCTCCCTCCCTCCCTCTCTCTCTCTCTCGTGTTGTAATCATTCATTTTCAACGAGTCTTTAAAATTCATAAAATCTTTTGAAATCTTATAAATCCTTTAAAATCCATTAAAATCTTATGATGTAAATCCATTGAAATCCAAATTGAAAATCCTGACAGTCTTTTAAAATCATAAAAGTCATTAAAATCCTATAAAATCTTTTAAAATCTTTGAGATATTTTTAAGCAAAAATTGTCCTCTAAAATCCTAATCGAATACACCCCCTAAATTGTTTCAGACATGAGTTTTTTTTTTTGTACACCTACAATATCTAATTAATCATGTGTAAAAATGTTATCAATTTAGTTATAGATGGTTAATGTTGATCAAATTAAAATAAATAAATTGATGTGATTGAGAAATAAAACAACAATAATTTGGAAGACTTGGTCAAGTTTGTTTCTGTAGTCTAAAGTCAAAGTTGAAGCGGTCTGGTCTGGATGTGAAGATGGCCACTAGAGCAGCTTTCCTTTACCAAATTACTACCAGCACCGTTATTTATTCCTTTTCCATGGATTGATTGGTATCAGATATATGACTTTGAAGCAATGTCCATGTTCTATTGTCCCTTTCCATCGTTGGTATTAGTAAACTCTTTTGAAATACCAAGTCACTGCCGCTTGTTACAAGCAAAGCACTTCTCTATTTATTTATTTTTTCAAATAATATAACACAATGACTAAAAAAATTATCTTTTAAAATGAATAAGTGGAGTGTTTGGTATTTAAATCTTGACTCATATGTATATTATGCAATGTTCGTGTTAGTTTAACTAAACTTATGAGACTATCTAAGTGTTTATTACTTATTTAGTTTCAAAACTTTGATTTTCAAAATATATAAATGATAAAATAATAACATTATTCCCCTAAAAAAACATTACTAGCATTAGCATGTTTGTTTGTCCATTTTTTCGATATAAACAATAGGAACTAAAATGAAAAAATTAAACATGTTTTATTTCAACAAAGATTAAATTGTTTGTAGGATAATTTTGTAGGAATTAAATGTGCAATTTTTGTTACGGGGAGGACGGAAAAAAAATGAAATTTACTAATTTTGTAGAAATTAAAAAACATAGATACATATAACCCTAAATTACATTGTTTTAGATCTCGTCTCTTTTCAATGTGATACTTAAAAGTTAAAACTTCCCAATAATAAAGCAATCACTATTGTCGTCTTCTCTTTTATGTCCTTTACATGGGATGAAAGGAAACGAATTAAGTCTACCCTTTGATTTTGTTGGTCCGCAATGCAGTTGGATGGTACGTAGCAGCTTCTTTGGTTGACCTAAAAGATGAATCATGAATTGTTTTCTATACTTTAATCTCAAGACAACTGATGCATGGCTAAACCTTGCTACACAAATACGTCCCTCTTTGTCTAATTAAAAAATAGAGTACACTGTTTACCAGATATTTGTGTAAAATATACTCTCTTAATTCTCTTGTAATAACCGTCACAGTTGTAAAATAAAAATTATCCTAAAATATATAATTGTCACTTTTGGTTTAATTTTCAACGTAATATAAATTATTAGTACTTTTTTCTGTTTATACTCTTTTAATCAATAGTAGTACTATGTGCATAACATCATCAATAAAATCAACTGATTTGGTAAAATTATTATCTTTTTTTATTTTATTTACATAATTTTTAATTGTGTGAAATTATCTACTATATCAATTTATAGGGTGATTTCTATGATGTTTTTGATATGAACCTCCAAAAAAAGAGTCTAAGGTGGACCCTAAATCACATTTTTTAGAGTAATGCCATATGTTTTTTTCTTTTTCTAATTTACCGCATCTACTATTTTATTAGAGGGGATCCATTTTAAGACTCCTTTAAAAGAAAAATATGATCTAAAACTAGTTTTTTATTTATCCTCTTTAAGGCGGTATATTTTTTATTTAATTACCTTGGTAACGTCTTGCCCTTTAACTAGTCACTATATATCCTCTTGAGTCTACCACTAAAACCAGCTAGGTGACTTTATATATCTTATGTGGAAAATTTGATTTCTTGATAACAAAGTAAGAGTCCTTGTACACACCCTTTATATAGTTCGGTAAGAAGGCTGCATCCATCATTCATATATTGTTGCTACAAAAATGGAAGGGAAAGTTGCACTGCAAAAACTAGTACAAGTTGATGAAAGGCTATACGATAATAAAAATACTGTGAGTTAATTTCCATCCATGTAATTAATTAGTATATTAATCATTCACTGCATGTCTCCTAATTAGTATATATTGATTACAACTTGGTATTGCTTTTGAATAATAATTTAGTAGGGGAATTACATGTGCAGGTAGGAATAGGATGTAGTGGTCTCAGTTTGAGTCTGAATGATAACTCAGAAGAGCTTCCAATGATTAATCAAGACCAGCCTATCCCTCAACTCAAAGTAATCTCATAGCTTAAACTGATATAGGTTATGGTTATACAATTATTTTCTTCTAATCTGTGCTTAATTTTGAATTGATGCTTCAGTTGGGGTGGATGGAAACTAAGGTAGAGGAGGTGAAGAAGGAGAATCAAATTTTAAGATCTATGTTAAATCAAGTAACTCAACACTATGCACTACTTCAGAATAAGTTCTTAGTGGAGACCATGCAGCAGCAGCAGAACCAACAATCTTCATCACCTAACAAGATCAATAAACAAATTATAATGGATCAGGATGATCGAGCATCTGAGTTAGCTTCTTGTAGAAAAGCTAGAGTGTCCATTAGGGCAAGATCAGATTTCTCATTGGTATGTATATGGATATACATGTTTCTATCTTAGTTATTTATACAATATTTTTCTTTCATTTGATTGTTATTATTGATTGATTATAACATCCATCTATATATTATTTTATGCATTTAATTTACCACTAATAAAGTAATTTGATTGTAATCAGATGAGTGATGGGTGTCGATGGAGAAAGTATGGACAAAAGGTATCAAAGGTTAACCCCTATTGTCCCCGGGCCTACTATCGTTGTAATATGGGATTGGGGACAACACCATGTCCGGTTCGTAAGCAGGTAATAATTCTTTAATTTGTGGACACAAATATATATTGTTGTTCGTTTTTCACACCTTTAATTTGAAGCAAATCAATGATCTTGATTAATGACGTGAGACTCTTTATTTTTTATCTTTTTTACCATTTTGCTTAATTGACTTTCATGATTCAATTTTCAATACTATTTGCATCACTTCAATTCAATATCTTCCATTTTATTACATTGATATTAGTAAACGTGAATACCCCAATACATGATAATGATTTTTTAGTAAAATTATTCTCCTCTCTCCCTCTCTCTATCACACACACATTTATACATTTTTTAATTTGTGTGAATTTTTTTTTGTGACATGAGAAAAGGAAAAAAAGAAAAAAAATAAGAAAAGGAAAAAGAAATTACGTCCTTACAAAGGACACCCCACGAGCATCCGCTAGCAAAGCTAACGGTAAACTAGAAGGAGGTTCTTGAAGCACAATTAGAGGATCTACGTTAGTAGCTCCCAACTTTGCTAGCACATCTGCATAAGCATTCCCTTTGGAAAAGGTGTGATGAAACTGAGAAGTTCCCTCTTTGACAAGTTGAACCACATGCAAGGAATCGGAGAAACACATTACTTTCCGAAGTCCAGCTTGTCAACATAGTTTGATGCCCACTAAAAGCACTTGTATTTCAGCATGGAGAATGTTGAACAAACCTACACTCCCATAGAAACCAGATTGAAATGTTCCATCATGGTTATGCACCAAGGCACCGAACCCTGCCTTTCCTGGATTAGTAAGAACACTGCCATCTACGTTGAGAATCATGGCATCCTCATCCCCTTTGTGTGAATTGATCATGTCCTAGGTTAGTTATTTTAGGAAATGGAGAATAATAGTTATTCAATAAATTATTAATATAATATTGAAATGTGCATCATATTTCAATATTTCTTTATTCTTATTTTAATAGCTCCAAGTGTAGTCCATGGTTGCTCAAATATGGATTTGTGAAACTATCTCCTCCAACATTGATACTCTTAGGTACAATAACTGATTTTGAAAGTATTACCTCCACCATGATGTTTATGTTGTCTCACCGCTTGCCACAATATTTGTTATTGGTCTTCTTTTCGGCCTTGTTGAAGACTTCTGACATGAACCATTCTCGTTCTATAGATGCACTTGTGAACCTTCTTATCAGTCTTGTTAAAGATTTTTAAACGGGACTGCTCTTGCTGCTTAGTTGCATGTGAATCTCTTTGTTGGTCCTTACAAGGACCACTCTTGCTCCTCAAATTAGGTGCTTGTGAGTCTTTGTTAGTCTTGTTGAAGACTTTTGACATGGACTCAGTTTTGCTCTAATAGACTTATTTTTCTTCTCAGGCTTGCACGCAAGTTGAGCCTTAGATGCCACATGTCTCCATTCTATATGAACTTGAGTCTCATAGCCATAAGTTTACAACATTAGTTAAACTTGAACTTAGGGTCAAACTATTAGGCTGCCATGAACTCCCCCAATCTGCTTTTAAATTTTTGGTTTGAACTTTGACAGAATTGGACTGTGTGGTTATCTATACTCCTTTTGTGTTTGAGTCAGACTCGTCTTCTAATTTAGTAGGATATAGTAGTATTCCTATTGTAGAATAGATAGTTTAAAAAATATATAGATGTTGACAAAAAAAATTATTTTGCTATGCCTACTGTATGACATAATGAAGCTCTAATACCACTATTAGAAAATACAGTGTGAGAAAGTACTAGTGGAATCATGTTTAGTGGCATGAGACAAGAGGCAACCAAGTAGTAATTAACTTATTGTAGGAGGACAAATACAATGCTGTGAAGCCCTCAATGTTACTAACATTCCATCTCCAAGACTTGAATACAATTGTACATAAGTTTTCCTCTTTACAGGTTATGTTCAAGAATTTTTACAACATTTACTACTACAAAAGTAATATTGGTTTATGCTATGCACTACTAATGTGTTCTAGAAAATTCTAAACGTATGCATGATTAGTCCAAACTACTAATAGTTATTCTATAAATTGATAGTTAATAATGTATTCTACAAATGTGCATCATAAACAGGTTCAAAGGTGTTGCGTAGATGAAACAGTTTTCATCACAACATATGAGGGAAATCATAATCATTCACTTCCACCAACAGCCAGGTTGACAGCAAGCACAACATCAGCAGCATTGAGTATGTTACTTGCTGGTTCAACCACTAGTTCACATGGAAGCACCACTTTCCCAAATGCAAACCTCTTCTCCTCCTCATCATCTTGCATTTCCTCTTCCTCCACTGGCTTGTCTGATATCTATTCATCTGCATCATCACGTCCCACTAATACTATAACATTGGACTTAACCCAACCCTCTGATAACTTCTTCAAATTCCAAATGCCAATTTCTTCAAACCACTACCAGCCGTTTCCTCTTTCATTGCATGGTTACCCTCAACAGTCTGAGGGATTTTGTTTGTCTTCTAATGTTTCAACTATGAAACTCCCGGACTCAGAGAAAAACCGTGCCTTGATAGATGTAGTGTGTGAAGCTATAATCAAGGATCCGTCTATTAAGGCAGCATTAGATGCAGCACTTTCTTCACTCACTTGAGCAGTACTGCCTCAGTCATGTAGCATAGATAAATTATTAGTTTGTTGTAATTATTGTCGACGAAATTAAAACTTGCATGTTTGAATACATATATCTTGACACATGAACACTGGTGTATATGATATCAGTCTGTAATGCAGGCTTTATGAAATTGCCATTTATGAACATATTTTTGTTCTACATCTTTAGTTCAGGTCATTGTGTGAGAAATCGTACTCATCATAAACTCAAATTAAGATTTTATTAAATGTGAAATATGTACATGTATTTGATAACAATAAATGAGTACTTTTAGTTGGAGAAAAAATACTGAGCCAAAGTTAGGAAAATTTGAACTATTATTGGAGGGGGCCGCGCGAACGCAGGCCCCCACAGCAACAAATTATGATGTAGGCTGTTCTACTTGAGAACACCTTAGGCAAGCGCCCCTCCTAAGTGCAATGGAGGTCACCAACCTAGGCCATGGACCTTCTTGATCGCCCATTGACCCCATCCAGGTAAGTATGTTACTCATTCTCATACCCTTTCATTTTATAACCACTCTCCCTCACTCTTTTTTCCAATCTCCCCGATGTGGGACATATACCAATACTATTCTGCATAACCCATGTTATTTTATGCTATGGTATGGATGGAATTGGAGTTGGCCACAATGGAAGATAAAGCGAAATCATTTGCAACGATTCAAATCCATGAATCCCATAACCAACACCTTCAATCTTGTTGGTCTTTAAGTTTCCAACAAAAATTCTATGAGCACGTTGTAAGAACACAACATCACCATCATAAGGATGAAAAGCTCTTACTTGAGTTCCCATATCAACAATTTCATTCCTTCCCCCAGTCATCAATAACTCATCTACAATACAATCCCTCACTGGTATGGGAGGAAAACAAGTCACGTGCAACAAATTCCAACTATAATCCTTTTCCAATTCCCACACCTTCACAAAGCTTCGAATAGTACAAAAACAAGCCATTCGAAATTTTCCACAACACACACCAACATGACCATTAAATAGAATATTATCTGCAGATACATCACTAGGAAAATTAATGATCTCACATTTTTCATCATTGTTGAAAGGATCATACACTAGAATACTAGTTTTTCCCATGAAATACAAAATGTTTTCATGTGCAACAACGTACGGCAAAATGGCAGGTCGTGTAAAGCTTAAGCCATTTGGGCAGGACACATTTTTTTTGCTCCATTGTCCAGTTTCCGAAGAGAAAACAATCATTTCAAATTCAGACTTTGTTATACCCCAAAGAATCTCACTAATTGTTCCTTCAAAACAAGGAAAACGAACTACCCTGAACCTGTGATGGTTGAAAGATACTTTCTTTGTGTTTTCTCGGATGCTATAATAAGGTTCACAAACAAAGCCTTCGAGTACACGGTCACGTTTATTGTGACCGGTTTGCGGCGGTGGAGGGAGTGGAAGTTTGATCCAATCTTTTGTGAGGATGTTGCATACATGGTAGACTCTACCACGTGTGGTTTTCTTGCATAGAAACAAGCCATTTGAAAATCCAACAATTCTCGAATATAAGACATGTTTTTTTCTTGTTATATTGTCGAGTTTAGGGTCGAATTTTCGGCCAAGAAAACTCAAAGAAATTTGATTTTCAGGAGTAGAAAGATTGAGATTTGGTGAGAACGAAATGAGAAGTTTACGCTTTGAGATAAAATTGAAGTGCCATTTTTTCTGGTTTTCTTCTTCTTTCATTTGTTGGAGCAAAGTATGGTGATGAAGAATTGATCGTTCAATGAATTGGAGCTGTGAGATTAAAGCTAAGAAACGCTTTGAGATGGATTTGCAACTCACTGCTGTCTTGTATGAAACACGACTCCATATCTCTATCAATAAATCATCTGATAAATTCTCCATGTTGATTTTAGTATATAGTGCTATAAGTTGATAATATATATTTTAGTATAAGCTACCAAATTTTAATTGGATAGTCGATTCTGATACTTGGTTGTGCAAATATTTGTTGAACAATTGTTTCTTTATATAACCCTTTTGAATCCTAACATATCTATGAACCAGTCCATCAACTATTTACTAATTAACTAGGAGCTGGTCCATGCGTGTTTACTTGGTCTAAAATATAAATATCAATTTGGAAAGCCAAGTATATATATGTCTTACGAATTATTCGCATTTGAACGATACGACAGAGGCTATCTACTCTTTGAATTTTTATTTGCCAAACAAACAACTACATATTTTTTTTCTCTTTTTTCTTTCTAGAAGTTGCGTTCAAGTTGACTACAGCTTTTTAAATGTATCTTCTTAAAAGTATGCAATGTTTTTTTTTTTTTTGGAAGGGTGTGCAATAGTTTTGTTTACGATAAAAATGAGAAAATTCTTTTAATTTAACGATAAAAAACAGCGGCAACTAAGGTGATGACGAAAACGATATCGAGTGAGTTCTTTGCGGTGTTTGCCAGAGGGAGTGGGGTACCTACAAAAGGCATTAGGACGCTCAAGTCGGTATACAAGCAAGAGAATGAGTTTAAGGTAGAAATGTAGAATGAATGAATCATACCTTAGAGGATGTTGGGAGTCCTCTTTTATCAAGATGCGGAGATCATTCAAGTGATGATGTGAAAAGTCTTTTGGAGGCTGTTATGAATGCGGGTATTGTAACCGTTGTGCTTAGTGATCTTATGAAGAGCATAAGTAGCTCATGGGAATAATGTTACTTGTTTATTTACTACTATGATAAATATAAAATATATTGATTTGGGAATGATATATACGGTATTAATTAGTAAAATTAATATTATATGAATCAGATTGTCAATGGCTTTGACTTTGATTAAGGAAGGAGTTTCAACAACCCACCTTCAGCTCTTGTCTTTCCATCATTCCTTAAGGAAATGTAATAGTTGTGCGGGTTGGTTATTGAAATATGGAGCTAGATTAAAGGGTGACTCAATCTTTTGAATGCAGTGTTCAACTCTTCTTTTAACTATTCAAATTGATTCAATGTTGATCACCTTCCTCTGAGTTTAGCCTGTCTTTTTTCTTTCCTAGTCTTTGTTTTTTTTCCTTTCCCTGCATAACAAAAAAAAATAGAAAATAAATAGTAATTTGAATAAAGGAGTTGTCTATGGATATTTTTTTATTTAAGGACAATTTATTTTGCAAATAAATCATTTTTTTAAACTAGGAATATTAAATATTTTCTGGTTAATAACATTAAGAAATATCCTCTCGAAAAACATTAAGAAAGTGTTCCTCTAAAGAAAATATTAAAGAAAATATTAACAAATGTCATTAAGATATTTGTTAAAAAGTCACCTTTTAAAAAGTCTAAAAAATTCTCTTTTAAACGTAAAACTTTCTCCTTTAAGTTTTTTACCAGTTATACACGTGTTAGCTTGGGGTGTATTGATTTGGGAGTATTAAAAATAGAAATCACAGTCACACACTTCTTTTTGAAACATATAGTTAAAGGAGTATTCAAAATAAGAGTTTATTTAACATTTGCAATATTACATATGATAAAGGAATTAAAAGTAGCAATATTGTGTTGAAAACAACAATTATTTATGAGAAAAATTATATATATTTTATATAAAATGCACAGGTTTCAATATAAATTTACTAATTTAATCTTCTTAACATATCAAAATGTATACATGATTGAAAAATGCTAAGAAAAAAGAAGTTTTTTTCTTTTAAGAACTAAGAAAAAAGAAGATTGAAAGGTTGGGATTTTCACAAGACACCCTCCAGCTAAAGATTGAAAGGTTAGCATGACCTTAACATTAAATAAAAATACCCTTAAAAAGTTTACAACATTATTTGAATTGATTTTTTTTATATGGACATAATTTATTTATTTATTTTTTGCTTATTGACATAAATGAATTGTTTTTCTCAAAGAACATAATTGAATGTTAGTATTGCTGTAATTCATTTCAAATATTTTGATAACTTTTTAAAACTTCTAAAAAATATTTTTAAATTAAAATGTCTTTTTTAGCTGGGACTTACTTGTTTAGGTATAACTCTCAAGTTTTTGTCAAATAAAAAGTACAAATGGTTTTATTTTTCACTTTGGTTAGCATGAAAAAGAATTATTTTTCACTTTATTTTTATGTTAATGAGAAGAAATTAATAATTAATAAGGTTAATTTGGTAAAATTATTATTTTATTTCCTTCATTTATATATATTTTTAATTTGTTTGAAATGATCAACTATAATAATATTTTTTTTGGGTGAACAACTGTAATAATAATTTTTGTGGGACAGATGGAGTAATATTTTTAATTAAATTATATTCTTTTTTTTATATTCAAAAAATCAGAAAAAGTATTTGAGAGAAGTAAATGCATTCAAGTTAGTAAATAAGAATATCGACAAAAGAAAAGTTTACTACATTAATTAGTCAAAATAAAAAGTTTACAACATTAAGTATGACTTGAATGAATGTTTTTTCTATAAATTCAAAGGCAATCTACCTCTTGGTTGGTTCAGTGGAGTCATTTAAGACAATGGGGGATGAGGTGGTGATGTTGGGTTTTCATCTCAGCATGTTTGATATACGAGTTAGGATTGCATTGGCAGAGAAAGGGGTCAAGTATGAGTACAAGGAAGAGGATCTTGTCAACACCAAGAGTGCACTGCTCCTAGTAATGAATCCAATTCACAAAAAAGTTCCAGTCCTTATTCATAATGGGAGGCCAATTTGTGAATCCCTAATTATTGTTGAGTACATTGATGAGGTCTGGAAAGATCAAACTCCATTGCTGCCCACCGATCCACATCAGAGAGCTCAAGCTAGATTTTGGGGTGATTTTGTTGATAATAAGGTTAATTAGTTTAATTTTTTTAACTAAATTTTATTTCATCCATAAGATATTAACAGTTTTTTGAGAGGAGAAGACATAATATATGTGTGAGGGTTTAAGACATAATGTATGTGATCATGTTTAATGTTATGTGATTAATATTGTCACAATTGCAACCACGTGACAATCGGATTAAGTGCACTGTGACTTTACAGAGCACATGTATCTCACTATTCGATCAAAATTAGATGGTTCAAAATTTTAAATGAATTTCAATTTTTTATAACGACTCAAATTTTAAAGCATGTTTTTATATTTTTTAAACATTTCAGAGTTAAAATATTGATCATTCGATCTTAGATGGTCAAAATGTGTATGACTAGGACTGCACATAACTTGAATCTCAATCACACATACATTTTTTATATATATACTTGTGTGTGCCAAATTAGAAGGATTTTTTTTCTCTCCAAATTACAAAGATTATCTTAACATCAATGTTATTGTTAAATATACAGGTGCATGAAGTTGCAAAGAAGATGTGGACTGGCAAGGTGGGTGAACATGAGAAAGAAAAGGAGGAGTTAATAGAGAATTTGAAGACATTGGAAGAGGTTCTTGGGGACAAGCCATATCTAGGGGGAGACACATTTGGTTTTCTTGATATTGCTTTAATTCCATTTTATAGATGGTTTTCTACTTATGAGGCAGTAGGCAAAATGAAGTTAGACTGCCCAAAACTTATTGCATGGGGAAAGAGATGTTTAGAGAGAGAAAGTGTCTCAAAATTCCTCTCTGATGAAAAGGAGATTTATGAGTTTGTTCAGATGTACAGGAAAAAAATTGGAGTTGATTGAGATACAATGTTAGAGTTGTGGAGTTTGTGACCTTGTGTTCAGCCAAATAAATTAAGGAATATGTGAAATTCCTCAATAAATAAAATTGTTATATTGTGAGTTGAGCCTGTATTAAAATTTGTTTTGCTAGTTCAAACAAAATTGTGTTTTCTTTTCAAAGGAAAATTGTTTTCATTTCACCAATAGTTCAAGGAAAATTATGTATGTTTCCTCAATAATTTTGTATATTGTGAGTTGAGATACAATTGTTACTTTGTATACTTTCCCTTTCTTTCAATTATTTTGTTAAGGTCTTGATAACAAGCCGTACTACAGTTTGCATAAAAAGAACTGCGGTCAATGTTAAATGGCAGTAATAACAACATTAATGAGGCACAGAAAGTTACCATCTTGTCAACATAGTCAGCTCAGCATCTGACCTGAGCTCTCAAGGACCAGAAGGCAACAAGTGATAGATTCATTTTGAATGGGAACCTGGATTTTTGCAAGTGAACAAGGTTCGTTCGAAGGAGAAGAGGGCTCTTGTTGGTCAAGCCCTCCTCTCTGTACTTGTAACTGATACCATTTTCTTTTTGAGCAAGAGAATTCAGACCCTCATCCCAAACGTGTATGAAAGGTAATCCGGCAAAACCAACTCATCCACCATTGCTTAGTTCATTAAAGAACGCCGGTCAGACAAGAGCAAGAGGGTCACAGAAAGCAAAAGCTGCTGGGACAATGAAGTATTTACAAACAGTTTACTCTTGTCAATTAATAGAGAAAATTCGAAAGCAGGGAAGTTCCAGTCATAGGTAAGGAAAAAGTGAAAAATAGTTCATATCGAGAAGAAAAGTAACTTAGAAAAGAGAGAAAGAAAAGAACAGTGAGCTAAGCAGACCAGTCCGCCAGGGATTGTGGACGTCTGTACCCACTAGGGGCTGAACAACTCATAAGGTGTCTTGCAAGGTAAGCTGAGCCCCATAGGCTATATGGTTAATGGTATCAAGCTATGAAATTGGGACCATCTGCATGTCCCTTTCTGCAACTCAACCTCCACTGTTTCGATAACAATAATATTACACTACAGCATAACTTACTGTATCTATTGCAAATAGGTGAGTGAGTCAGTTCATCAGACAAAAGAATGACCATATAATTACGGAGGTTTCTAAGTATGTTTTGTCCAGGCTTCCATTTTGCTAACATGGAACAGAATTTGTTGGGTTGAAGCTGTGATGCAGAACAGAGTTATAAGAGCCTTTCCATCATTGAAAAGCAAGATTTGATAACACTGATGTTAAGCATATATACCCTTGCTCCTATTTATTTGGATTATCTTTGATATGGGACCATTGATAAAAAGGATGTATATTAGGAGGAATAGGAAGGGAAGCAAGGTATAATATTCAGTTGTATCATCTGAAACAAATAACAGCCCAGTTCTACAAGTAACGCAGTCATAGTCACATGCTGTTATGACAGTTAGGATAGGGATGGAATATACAAAGGGAACTGAGGGAGGAAAGGAGGGAAGAAAGTTGCCAGCAGCGTATACGAGAGTATTCAAGGACTCTTGAATTTTCCGTGAAGATTGTATACAGTTTCTAGTTCTAACCTTCTCTGGCTCATATCGAGTAGTCAATCAGTAAAGAATAAAGATTTTTTCTTGGTTCTTGCATACCAGTTGATACTTGATTGTATCAATCTTATTATATCAAGAATCCCTTTCTTTTCTGTAAACTATTTCTAAAGAGGCCATTGAAGAAGTAGCCAAGATAAAATGAACCTCAGAGAAAAGCCATCAACTATGATTTGTTATTCGTTTAGGTTATTCCACCTCAAAGACTACTAAATTGCCTATTGATCTTACTACGTTGAGAACCATGCTTTGCTTCTTTAAACTGATTCTAAGCAAGCCAGTGGAAAACGTAACAGCTAAGACGAATACCACTAAACCTCGTATTAAAAAGCCATCAACTAAGATTTGTTCCTCATTTAGGTGTTTTCCTACCTCATAGGATAACCCTTGTACTCAATATCAAATCGGAAGAACGACATACTGCAATGATTTATTTCCAGATTTCAGAACACAAATCCTAATGAAGAATTATCAAAATTTTCTGAAAACATTGTACCAATACATATCCCAATCTAAAAATGTAATAAAATAGTGATGGGGAAAAAGACCTACGACTTGTAACTTCTGCAATAACAATTTTATGTAGTAGATTTTATAAGTCGGAAGAAACCAGCAACATAATTATTGGGTACAGATATCGTCAGACAAACATATATTGGATCAAGCAGCATACACATCTAGAGAACATTCATTGACACAACCCACACTCATAATTGACATATATTTCACTTCTAAAATGATGGATTGGCGCAAAAGTCTTTTGACCTCTAAAGCAAAGTAATCTCTCTTTTTTTGGAGACATGCACAAACCCAATAACTGAAATAATATTTAAAGAAGCAATTGAATATAGCTTAAAAACTCTTTTAAGTACAGCTTGGGTACGGTTTGAGCATTACTTGACGAAAAACTACATTATTTTGGGTACATGATTAAATTTGTTAACTTTTTCGTCAGGCCTGCGAGAGAATAAGTTGTATTCGCATCATTCATTGTCTAAAACATTGATCCTGCCTTCTCTACCTTGGTCGTTAGAGCTCAATGGCCTACTCTTTTATACATACAAATATCTGTTTCCTCTCGAGAAAAAGCAAGCGTTAAAACAGTGAGGGTGAAACTAAAATGTGGGAAACTTGTGCTGTTGTTTTCAGTAACAACAAGTAGATAAATAATGAGATTAACACCGTAAAAGTATGATCTTCATAGACATGCCTAGATCTTATATTGCTGTTGAACATTTTTCACAGTCCAGTTTCTTAGTAACATATACGATTTGTTTTTCTTATGCATGTGTTTTCTAAAAATCTATATTAAGGTAGCTGTGCCCTAGCTTCAGTGGCGCTATAAATAACACTATATCATAGCAGAATTTGAACAAATCCCTTTAACTTTGTGATGCGCTCTTTAGTACAAAATGTTGTCAAATAGTCGCTATTGCGGCATGCAGAAGCCTGTAGCATAGCAGAATTTGTACAACCACTATTTTCCACAATCTGCATCTGACAACATTGCCCTAGATTTATTATAATAATCTAACAAGTTTTCTGTGAAAGATATATTATAACATGCAAATGACTGCATTTGAACAATGAAGAACAAAAATAACTTATTCTTATAAGAAGCTACAATATGTAAATGATGCAATCAAACTCATCAACTAATCCTACAAAAATCACTGTAATTTTATAACAAACACAAGCAACATTTGATTTGAAAAATGCGATCAACCTAATCAACAACTAGTCCTAATCAAAACCTGCCACAGTAACACCAGAACTTGAACAGGGAATTTAATTCACAACAAGATAAACAATTCAACAGCCTAAATTTCATTCTAAATTTCAATAGCAACTACGAAAAACACGTTAATCTGATGATTCTGAGTCAGAATTCTGAGTACCAGAATCATCATCCTGCTCCGTCGAACCGACCTCTTGCACCTGCGCAACCACATCAGCAAAAAGCTCCAACGCTTCAACAGCTCTCTTCCTAGCTCCAACCGCAACCATAGCTCTTCTCTCAGCATCCAACCGAATAGCAGCAGCCGATCTAGTCAAAGTATTCGCCGAAATCTGCGCCGCGGCCGCAAGAACCTTATTAGCATGAAAATCAATCCCACTCCGATCAATTTTGAAGTAAGAGAAATTAGGATCGGCGCAAGGAGGACAAAGGAAAGCGAAATCGGGCGTCGATGAAGGAAGAACACAAGATCGATGAGCAATTGAAGGACAACGGATGCACATGATGTGAAGATTAGGGATGAAAGTGTCGTCGAAGAGTTCGAAGCAAATAGGGCAAAAAGTGCCTTGTTGTTGTTTGAGAACGCAGTTTGTGCAGAAACGACGGTTGATGGCTCTGTAGGTGATGGTGTGGAGGAAGAGAGAGGTTGTCGGTGTGAAGCCGCAACAGTCGCATGGCTCCGGTGAGGATTGGAAGGGATTCATCGGAATGGCATTGGATAGGGCTTCGTACGTGGATTGTTTTAACGGTAACCCTAGAAATGTAGTGAGAGTGTACAAAAAGGGAAATGTGAATAGGAAAAATGGTGGGAATTGTAGGAATGGGTATATCCTGTTTTCTTCTTTAGTTCAATGAATTTTCCATTAAATATCCACAAAAATATTTGTGACAATTTCAGCGATGTACGAAATCAAATGATTAATGAGTTTCCTTAATATGAATCGTCAAGAAGTCGGTTTGATTTTCAACTATACCTATAAGGTTAACATTAACAAACATTCATTGTCACTATAAAATTAGTTTTTTTTGTTGCTCATAGTAGTAATAAAATAATTATTATATCAATCAATGATTTACATTAACATGTGTCGATTTGACCTTAAATCTAAGCATGCAAATGCACTTAAAGATTCATCTTTGTTTTTTTATAAAATAATGATTTATCTTCTAGTTTTTTTTAAGCAATTTATCTTTTAGTCTTAATCATGATTCCATTCCCGTTTATATTTTATCGAAAGATAAATAAATTTTAATTAATAATTATTTTAGATAAAGATAAGAAAATTATGAAAACTTTTTTTTAAAAAGGTCAAACTTTATTTATTTTTTTAATCCTACTTTATTATAGATATAATTAGTTCACTTGGGTTGCACCAACCGAAGAATGTGCATCGGCGTTCCCGTTACTTTTTTAATACAAAAGTAGTAAAGTCAATTTGAATTTTCAACATACATTGAGACTCTAATACCAGCTACTTGCCTACAATTTTTTTTTTTGTTGGAATACTTAACCCAGCCAAAAGTTGATGTGTTGCGTGAATTACTTGAAGACATTATTAAGAAATGAGTTTGAAAACTTCGTGTTATGACATGACCGCCTTATACTTAAATAGGTCGAATGAGAATGAGATGTTGTAAAAGGATTGTTAAGGAATAAATGTTATTAACTAGTTAATTATTTTAATCGTTCATCCTAACCCTAACCCTTATTCTAACCCTAACCCTAACAATCACATATTGTCCGTCAAAGAACATTGGTCTTTAATTCTTAGACTTAATCAAATCACATTTGATCTATTAGTTCACCAAAGAACATTAATCTTTGATTTTCAGACTTAATCCAATCACATTTGACCTATTAGTTCATCAAAGAACATTAGTCTTTGATTTTTGGACTTAATCTAATCACATTTGATCTAATTGTTCCCCAAAGAACATTAATATTTGATTCTTAGACTTAATCCAATCACATTTGACCTAATTGTTCACAAAATAATATTAGTATTTGATTCTTAGACTTAATCCAATCACATTTGACCTATTAGTTCATTAAAGAACATTAGTATTTGATTATGAGACTTAATCTAATCACATTTAAAACATATATTGGTGGTTAAAAGGTCGAATTGGTTAATTTTAAAAGAGCTTTTTATAAAAATAACAGCTTTTTCTTCTCTCTCTCCACACCGATTTGTAACATCTGTAAGCTACATACCAACACGAGAAATTAAGAAAGAGGAGAAAAACAAAGTGCGACATAAACCCAAAAAAATCAAAGCGGGTTTGAAAGTGAGTAATGGAACCAGAAGACTGGGATTTGAGCGGTGAAGACTTCGATTCTCTTGAAAGAGACGCTTTTCAGAAAATCGCGCAACTCCGCTCCCTCCCAACCCCGACTTCTTCTTCTGCAAACCCTCCTCCCCCTTCACGTCCTCAAAGAGTAACTAATTTCTTCATTTTTCGGTCCCTCATCACCATAACAATCTTTCCCTATTTCATCACTGAACTCTTGTCATTTCAGGTTGATGCTTTGCCTCAAGTACCTGCTAGACCACTTCCAACGTCGTTAAAATCAGCCATAAACAACGCTAACAATGCGGTTGAGCATTCTAAAGAATTCACAAAAGCTTCGGTCAAATTTTTTCTCCATTCCAGTGGAAACATTGCGGCAAAGTTTCAGTATGATCAGGTTTATTCAAATTTGTTTTTCAATTATCATATCATTATTCCATAAATTAGGTTTTATCATTGACCTTGTATGCTTTACACTTTTGTTTCTGTTAGGTAATAGTTGCTGCTTTTAGAAGAATCACTAAATCTTTTTGGAATGCCAAAGAACGTTTATGGTTGTTCCCTCTCTCTTCTTTGTCAGAAGCCGAAAAGGTTCTGAAAGACATATCCGGTTATAATGTTCAGGTATTAATTACTTCTTCCATTTATCATTTCCTTTACACTTAAGAAATCAGTGTTTACTATTTGCAACTGTAAGGACAATGTCTTGTGAATCCTGATCTGGTGGGCACATCAGCTCATAGGGTGATAGGGATAATGATGTTTGCATGTGACCCTCCTTAGATTATCACTGACGAATTGACACGAAAATAAATTAAGTGTAGCAGAGATGAGAATGTTGCGTTGGATGTGTCGTAAGACTAGATGAGATAGGATTATAAATGACTACATTAGAGAGAGTTGGGGTAGCACCTGTAGTAGAAAAGATGGTGGAAACTAGGCTTAGGTGGTCTGGGCATGTAGAGTGAAGAACTGTGGATTTTGTAGTATGGAGAGTAGGTCAGATGGAGGGGGGGAGGGGGTTCCAATCACTAGAGGTAGAGGAAGACATAGAAAAGCTGTAAAAGAAACTATTAAGAAAGATCTAGAGAGTAGAGATTAATGAGTTGGATAGAAATATGGTATTTGATAGAACATGAATACGATATCTTTGATTTTCACATTTTGAGATTGAATATGAATACGATGAGAAGAGCATGGTCTAGGGAATCAAATACATTTTGAGTAGGAGTGAACGAGAACGAAGTTATGAAAAACTGAGCTAACATAGAGACAAGGGTATGATTCATGATTACCCTAACTAATTGCTATCCCCTGTATATCTGCTGGTGGGTGGACCTTTCCTAGTCTGTTTTGGGAATACCATCGCAATGTTTGGGGTTTTATTGTGAAGTAGCTTAATCATGGGTTTGAAGCAAGTTTCGTTTCTCAGCACATATTGGCTGTACTGTGGTCCTTCTGAAGATCTTTTGCATCACCAGTGATATTGTTCAACTTCAACCACCGCATATGGTTGTTGATTGTCCATTTGTCCTGACAGTTCGAACATAAGCTAGAAAGTAATGCTTCTCTTTTTGGTGGTCTGTTTCCTCCTTTTCTTTGCTAATAGACTGTTTAATGTGATTGATTGGGATTTTCTGGCTTGACAGGATCCTTAGTGTTCATGAGCTTCAATTCAAATCTCTACAATGGAGACAATTTAATTTCATACATGCTTTGTAATATTTTTTGTTCTTTTTTTCCCTCCACCATGTTTATTTTGTACAACCTGCACATACTGTATATGCACCCTTAGATGTTCAAAATTTCTAATGAGAGGGACATATTATCAGAGAAGTAAAGCATCCTATGCGGATAATAGGACTGGGCTCGAAGTTGGGATCACTAATCAATAAATGTTTTGTTCATTGAATAATAATAATCTTCTATCCTAGGGCGAGGATTACTGAGGATGTATGCCATATTTTAGT
>Ga0099826_10000501_pt1 | contig 19160 bp, 9 predicted proteins | sample Mtrugardesep15_FD_76830 | JGI IMG/M metagenome (GOLD analysis project Ga0099826, IMG submission 76830) | Root nodule microbial communities of legume samples collected from California, USA - M. trunc garden sep15 | ecosystem: Host-associated > Plants > Roots > Nodule | place: USA: California... | reverse complement strand
GTAAATATATGCATATACCAGTAGTATATACAAAAATAATCAATGGACTTTGCTTGGACACTACAAGTCTAGTCTCTTAACACTCCTACTCATTCTGCCTTTTGCTTGTACACAAGATGACTATAGAAATTAATACATTCCATATCCAATTATATAACTCTATGATTAGTCAATCCATGTCAGTAAGCATTATAAATCCTATATAGAATGATCACATATTTTGGATAACTTCAAACCATTTGATACATCCCAAATATCATGTATGTAACATGATTATTGACTAACGTCAACAACTAAAATATAATGAATGTAGACATGAATATTTGAAAAGTAAACATTATTGCCTTGATCAGAATAAAGGGTGATCTCTTATAAGTCTGAAATGATAATCACTATCAAGATCTTTGCCACTATAGCACCAAAATAATAACAGTAAACTACCAAGATCACTGTCATTAAACTTGAAGAGGCATCAAGAAATAAAAATAGAAATATGGATTCAGGAATTAGAAGAAGAGGTATCAAACATGAATAAAGATGGAAAAAAGAAGAAATTTGGGTTCAGATATAACAACAGAAATATGGGTTCAGCAATTAGGAAAAGAAGCATCAATAACATGAACAAAGAGGGAGAATATGAATTACCTTGTTGGAGTGATGTTATGCAAAAAAAGAAGTGGAGGAGACGAATAGTGAAGACAGGAGAAGATGAGAGTAGATTGGAATAAGAAGGGGTGAAAGGGAAAAAAAGAGGGAATGGTGCGCGGGAGAACAAATTTGGGAATGAAAAGTAGGGACAAAGTTGTAATTGCACTGTTTAAGTGTTCCATTCCATTGGATACCTCCCAATTTGGGAGGAATGGAAAATTGGGGGAATGAGTGGTATTTGATGGAACTCATTCCATCACATTTCATTCCATTCCATACATTTTTTACAAAATCAAACAATGGAATGTTGAATCATCTCATACCATTCTATTCCATACCATCACTCTCCACCAATTCAAACATAGCCTAAAATGACTATTGTCATTTCGTCTATATATCTCTGAAAATAATTACCTCGCAAGAGAACTTCAAAAACCAAATTAACGTTAAACTTAATTATTTTAAATGTATAACATTAAATTGAATTTGTATATTCCTCCCATTTGAATAATTGTTTTTGTTAACGTTGTTGATTGAATATTTAAAGTCTCAATTGATTACATTCCTTTTTAATCTATATCAATATATAAATAAAATACACCATTTATGGTTGGACTTTTTCTTTCCAATTTTAATATTTCATTTAAATTATTTAATCATTTTTATTTAAACCTTTACTAAAAAGTTCAGTTAAATCCCATTAAAATATAAATAATTGAAAGACGAATTAACAATCATAAGATCAATATAGGAGACTATGAAAATCTTATTTTGACTTTATATAAAAAATATTGTTTCAGTCTAAATTATAAATTATCAAAATAGTGTTTCGGGATTCTCATTATGTGTTAGTTTTTAGCGGAATATATTTTCACTCCGTCTTTCTACAAAAAAAATCAAAATTAATAATATTTTACTTTTATTAAATCAACAAATTGCATAACAAGAACTCAAATTTCAATAAAAAACAACAAAAATGAGAAACCCAAAATTTCTCAATTCGTGAGAGGCAACGGCCATGTTGTCATACAAAGAATCGGAAACTTTGATTTTCTTCTCAATTTATTAATTTTTATTGACATTTGAAAATGTAAAAATCATTCGATCGTATCCAAAAATAAAAACTGAGAGAACAATTAAGATGTTCTTTTATAGTACTTTTAAAAATAAAATGTCATTTTATAGACACGTATTTTATTTTTGCAAAATTATGTGTTACCCATATTCTTTAAAATTTATGTGTCCGTCTTGCGCACACCCATGTTTCTTGAGATGGATTGACCATCAAAAACGAAATCAACTGTGAATAACACTTTAGTGGCAAAACCCTTTCAAATCAAACAACAAACGTATTCATATGGCGGTCAAAAGAAAGCCTTTTATCAATCTAATTGAAAAAACTGAAAATTTTGAGAGGCTAAATATGACAGTGTTCATTTACAATCAGAAACCTTTTTCAAGATCACTTTCTTATTTCTACCCTTTATCTTGTCAAGTTAGTAAATTAATTAACGTGCTTATCATCCATGCATAACAGAAATTATTTTTTGGCAAAAAATGAATTGCTTCAAGTGAAATAGATAGACGTGTAATAAAACTATCATTTCTGCAGTATCGTTTTGATACGATGTGTTCAAAAATAATTTTCACTTTTTACCAAAGAAACGGAACTTTGATGGAATCAAAACAAGTATACCCAGCCAGTAAGGGGTCAAGTAAAAAATAACGTGGAAAGAATCCAGGTGTGGGAAATTGAGACAAAATGGGCAGAAAAGCAGAAGCATTAAAGAAAACCAGAGGAGTGGAGATCGGTACTGTCTCTAAATATACTTGAAAAGTTTTTTATTTGAGTAAACTGATCTTACAAGTCGTATTAAGCTCATTCCGTTCATGCAGAACGGAGTGCAACTTAAACGAGATATACTAACTTTCATGGCATGCTCATGCAAAAACAAATGCTAAAATAGGAGGAATGAAATGTGAGAGAACAAATGCAGGTTGGGTCTGAAAAGCGCATTTCTAGGGGAATACGAATTGCCATTTCATTTTATTTTCTCGCTCAAAAAGAAGCAACAAGGGGACGAAATTGAAAACCTAATGGATAAAAAGCATAGAAATAAAAATTGTCTCAATGTGTACTTTCAGGAGAATGATGTATCCGGCTTAAAATAAGCGACTCAGACTCATTTGAACCAGGCATCAAAGCCTCACAAGCTTTGGGAGACCCATCCTCAAAAATTAAGGTATTACCCTTTGTGTCACCAAAACCCAGTTTTTCATCTGTATATTGGGAAAAACCAGTAATTGTGTCTGCAATATTCATGTTTTCACACTCTTCATGTGAAGTGGGGGCCAACAGTGCTTCACTTTTTGATGCAGTGGTGTGATTGTTCTCAGCATCCCCTGAATTCAGCTGATCAAATGCGACTTTATCCTCTTCCATAGGCAAAGCTGCTACAGCTGCTTCTTTGTTTTCGGAACCAGACGATGGACTAGATGTGTCTATCTTCAGAGTATGGGTGCAATCACCATCTTGCTCCATTTGATTGCAGGTTTGATTGATCTCATCCAATTGATCCTTTGCAGGAGAGAGTGTTTCAACTTCCTTCAGTTGTAATGCAGGTGTTGGCACATCTTTTGCTGCATCAGAAGCTGAGACAGAATCGTGCTTACTCTCCAAACTGGAAAAAGGAACTGACTCATCCATCTGCACCTGGTTGGACTTGGACGCTGCAAATATATCTACGTCCCCCTTATTAGGCAATTTCACCCTATGCTTCTTGTAAAGATCAATGGCTCTCTGCATCATGAGTCCAGCATTTCAGTATATTTATACATCCAAAACAATTTTTAACTTTTAAGGAATTTAATGAATTCCAGGACAGTATATCTATATTTAGTTTATTAACAACATTTTAGCATTTGTCATATTATTATAGTACTTGGAGGTAAGAGAAAAATGATCACATTGATAAAAGTCTAAAGGAAACAAGCACTGTGATATATTCACATACACGTATTCAATGCAACCATACCAACAGCTGAGTAGTTTTACCTGAAAGATAGAATTATCAACTACTGGAAAAGGTGAATGTCCTGAGAAAGTGGTGGCGTATTTATGTTGTAACCTCGAACCATTCTGTCAAATCACAGTAAGGGGAACATCAATAACGTCAGGGATTGTGTTGCATTTAATTAATAAAAATATAAAATACGACTATAATAATTAAATTAACTACACAAGGTCAGTCAAATAACCAAGTTAAATTTACTTCTCTATATATTGGGTAACAGAAGATTAGTCAAAGCTGCAAGCATGAAAGTTTTCTAGTATTCATACCTTCAAGGATAGTTCTGTACTAGCAACAACATCATCGGATGCTTTTTTGCCAACATTCAGAGCACATACACACTGATCATACAACTCTGGCAGTACTAGGTCGGAGGAAATGTCAAGTTTGGAAAGGTAGAAACGGGTAAAAATAGAAGAATAATCCTCAGGTGTCGAATTATCAGGCACCTTTTCAAAATCAGTTGAGGGAGAAGAGTTCAAAGGTACTTTTCTTGGAGACATGACACTAGACAACTTTGTTTCAGGAGATTTCTCATGAGATTCATTGGGTTTGTGTTCATCCTGAGACACCTGAATAATCTGGTCAGGCACACCACCATTGTCAACCACAGCAGGAACTGATTCATCTTTACAGGCTGGGGAAGGCAAGTCCTTCTTTGAATCATAATTCTGTTCTTTCCAACTATCTGAACCAGATTCCCATCCATGGTTATTTGTTGGGTGCCTGTTTCTGTCCCAATCAGAACCACCATACATATGAGGACCATCTCTGGAAACCCCATTATTGTTATCCCATCCATGCAGATGAGCAGGTCCTGTACCATCCATCAAACCTGGCCACCCAATTGGGCGCAAGTGACCTGGAAACCTGTCAGCATCAACAATATGATAGGGAATACCAGCATGGTTGACTTCCAACGGAGGCCTAACACCAAAGAGAGGTTGAGATGAAAACTGTGGAATCATTGTTTGAAAACCTCCGTGACCTGGCCCAGGTGGGAAGGGAACGAATCCATTTGGTACATGTGAAGTCCAGTTTGGATTTGCCCTCCAGGAATTGCCACCATGCACTCTTCCAAAGCCAGATTGTTCACTATTTCTCCTGTATCGTGTATTGGAGTTATCTCTAACATCATCCTCTAAAGAACCCATATATGGTCTGTCAAGTGCAGCCCTGAAACTAGGTGGGGGAGGAATTACTGGTGGATTGTTCTGATTAGTCCTACCATAGAAAGATGAATCTGCTTGAGAGGGCTCATCCAATAGTGTTTTCTCTACAGTGAACTCCCGGTTAAGTCGGTCATCTGAAGAGACATCTCTTGCATCGATACTGCTCCTTCTTCCACTTTCATCAATTTCAAGATTCCGCTTAACAACACTTTTATTCATATACCTGCGTTCAATGCTTGTTGACGAAGGAGATCTTTCCACAAATCCCATGGGTGAAGCCTTGCGACTGGAAGTTCTTTCAGTTGGTAAGTCTCCTGCAGGACCTTCATCTATTTTAACGGGTTTCTCCGTTAGTTTGTATTTAGGGCCTCTATCTGAAATCCCAGAGTAACTTTCTCTTGAGGCTTTGGTCCTCTGTTCTATAGTTGAGTCTCTATACTTTGTATCTTCAGCATTTGCATTTCTGAAACATGGGGAAAATGTCAAACAATTACAATTGAAATTCATAATGGTATAATCCCCATGGTTACAAGATTCTGTGAACAAGAGTGAAAATAGACCTAATCATAAAATTTAAATCATGCAAGCAAATATTTCAATCGACATCAGTAAACTCATTTTACAACTATCCCCTCTTGGGAAAGCAAAAGAAAATTTTTATTGAGCTCTAAAAGCCTACCGTATTTGAAAATGGTGTTATACTGACTTATAGACAGCATTATATGCCTTAAGACTAATTATGTCAGTAATGAAAAATATGCTCACAAATAGGTAACATTGATCATTATAACTTTACTGGAACTAAGCAAAGCTATGACAAATTTCTATTTGCCAATCATACAACAACACCTTGAAAAACATGAAACCAAATATATGCACAAATCAAATTCCCAAAAATCACCTGAAAAGTACAGACACAAAGTGCAAAGGACATATTGCATGAAGGACAACTCTGAATATGAGCTAACAATGCTACAGCCTACAACAAAACTTTCAAGAAATTTTAAAAGTACCTATATTCATCCTTGCCAACATGTGCATTTGATGCAGGAGAAGATCTGTGTTTACTACTAGTCCCAGTTGAATCTGCATGAGCTTGTCGAGGTAGAGATCTTCCCTTGTCTAGATCAGGATCAGCCCTACTGCTGGTCAAACTCCTCTTCTCTGTGTCAGGATAGTAGCTTTTAACAGCTCTAGCTTTAGAATCATTATAATCATCACGATCATCCAAAGTTCTTTTTTTTGTCCCACTGTCTTTGGCTCTTGCATTTCTATCATCCCCATGTGACCCATCACGATGACGATCACGGTCTCTGTCTCGTTCACGGTCAAAATCCCAATCTCAATCTCGGTCATAATCATGATCCCTGTCGAAATCATAATCATGATCACGTTCATGGCGGCGCTCACGTTCACGGACATATTCAAAATCACGGTCTCGTTCTCCGTCTCGATCACGATAATGGTCCCTATCACTCTCTGGATGCTTGGTTCTCTTTTGTCGTGATTCTAAATTATTCTTTTCTTCCCTTGCATGTTTATCATCAGACCTAATGGTAGTATGATCTTTTGCTGGACGCTCGTCACGTTGCTTGTCATGTCGATGTTTGTTCTCCCTATCCTTTTCATCCCTATATTTGTCTCTGTATTTTTCATCGTTTCGCCTATCATCCTTTTTCTTTCCATCCTTGGCAATGTCATCCCTAGAAGACAGATGTCTATCATAACCATCTCCGACATCATCTTGATGCTTATCCCCATCACCATAGTCATCCCTTTTCTTCCTCATTCGCCTCTCAAGCTGGATATCTTGTTCAGGGCTTCGCAACTCGTCTATTTTTTTCAAATCTGCAAAAAGAATTGACCACATAGATAAAAATCAACAACTGCCTTCTGACACAAAATCCAAGAAAAATATTGTGAAACATATGGATGAAATTACAAAAAAGAAAGAGAAAAATAAGGATCAAAACATTTAACACTACAGGCACAAACTCTTATGTGGTAGAAGGGTACTAAGGACATTCAATTAAAAAATCAATACCTGCACAAATAAATATTAAACTGTTCAAATAATTCATGTCCAGAACACTAGAGATGGGGAGATAAACTTGTAGGGTACTATTTTCATGTCACAAAGTTAAACACAAAAAAATAATTAAAAACATATTCAAAACCCTAGAGACTGTGCTTAAAAATTTACTGGACATAACAAGCGGATGGGCCTATTGGCAAAACTATCCAAGCATAATAATATAAAAAAGAGGAGATGAATTGTTTCATTAAACTTGTAATTTCACAATAAAAAATTAACCAAACACATTTTTAAATGACACAGATTGCAGGCCACACAATCTCAACAAAAAGCTCAAAAAACTATCAGAAACTAATATGATTATATAACACAGTGTAGATTGATATATGTCTAGGAAGAACCACCTGAGTCCTGAACTAAAACTTTGTAAGTTATGACACATCATATGGTTTTCATCAAAAGGATCGAAAGGAATTGTAAGCATAACACAGTTTCACTGTCTAAATATTGCAAAGAGATTATACTAAAGTCATTGTATATCAAATTCAACAAAAATGAGACAGCCAAATATGCAATGGACGTAATGCAACATATAATACATTGATCACTTCAACAATGAAAGCATGTATGTTAAAAAGATTTGAGGATCTCAAAAGAGAATAAAATATGGAAAGAGAACCTGTCATTGTTGCCAGTGACATATTATTACAAAATAATTTCAACATTGAAATTTCCATAAGTGATCGGCTTAATTAACTATGTGAGCAGTATTGAGGCCTACATAACAAAATTCAACAAATGAAATTTTGATATTATGTTTAATAGCCACCACATTTGATCTCTAATATAGAAAACTTCTGTTTAATTACGAAAAGATTTAGCCAGAAAATCCAATGACTCTATCTACCATTGAGGAAAACCAGTCTTAACTTCGATTTAAATTTCCCGGTCAATGATTCTAAATTGCTTTTAAATGTAAATCTATACCAAGTAAAAAAATAATACATGCCCTTGATGCAAGCTTTGCTTACTTGAGTGATGGAGTCCAAACAAAGAGTTTGCTATCGGTAAAACACAATTAATATAGGATTCAAATTCTCGTTTTTTATTCACCAAAAGAAAAGGGGCATGTTATGAGAGAAAAATAGATAAAATGCAGTTCTGGTTATACAATACTAGTGGACCCAGCCCACAGAGTATGATTGGTCCCTTTCCCTTCACCATAAATTTTTATCTCTCCATCAGTAAAAGCTGTCATGTTATTCAGAATATCCTATGTAGTCAGTGGCTGATTGCAGAGTGTTGCATCCAACCCCCAAAACAAAACACATTCATAACAAACAATCAAAGTTCATTTTTACTAATTTTCAAACAAAATATAAAATAAATTGGCAAATATGTTTTTGCCTCCAAGGCTATAAATTAAAATAATTCATCTGAGCATTTACAGTAAACAATAGTGATTCCTTAAATGAGTCAAGTTCTAAACATCACTGTCTCTAAATTTACAAAATAATAATAATAATAATAATAATATTAAAAAAAGGCTGTAAGGTGAGGGCAATTTTTGGTTTTTGAATGCTTTGTTATATAATTGCAGTTAGAGCAGCCACAAAATTGGCCACAATCGTAGCATTGCAACTGCTATATCAAAACGCAACACAGCAGCATTTTCTGTCAACCGCTATATGAAAATCAGCATTTTAACAATTTCAACTTATATGATTCTCAATCAAGAAAAGTTTAACATCTTTTCATCTGCCCAATCCAGAGAAACATTTTTCTAAAAGGTAAGATTCAAAAGTGCAAGAAATGGAATAATTTCTTCGTTGTAGCTGAAGTTAACATCACGAGGACAACCCAGAGATACATTTACCAAAGGTTTAGGGAACCCAACTAATATTCAAAACCAAATACTATGAAATTCAATCAGCTTACAACATGTATATCAAAAGGTCTGTTATTCAAGTCATCACCAGAAATTGGTACTTGATATTGAAAGTAGCAGCAGCGCAAATCGGTCACAAACAATTGCAGAACTCTTAAAAACTTGGTTTTTATTCCTAATTCATATTCAAGTCGGTACCAATTATATGGTGATTCTAATAATTTTTAATAAGAATGCAAAATATGCTTAATTTCAGTTCAAAACAATCAAATTATGATACAATCAATGCAAAAGCAATGATCAAAAAAATATCAAAAATGAATGAATTAAAGTTATCAAATTCATACCATTATTTTCAACCCCTGGCTTGGATGAACGGTGTTCTTGATCAGCATCAACAGATTCCTCAATTCTACCATCTTTGACCTTCCTATCCTTCTCCTTCTCTTTCTCCACGTTCTCCTTCCTCCCAGAGGAAGAAGAATCCCTATGCCTCCCGCTACTCCTCTTCACCTCCTCACCTTTACTGTTCTTCAAATCCCTCGAATCACGCGAATCCCCAATTACCTTCGACGATTTCTTAGACCCTTCATCACCCCCATTCCACCTATCCCCTCCTCCACCACCACCACTCTCCCTCCTCCGTTTCGAGGACGAAGCATACTCATCAGAATACTCACCACCGTTCCCGTGCACGTGCACCTCCTTCGAATCCAATCTCCTTTTCTCAGCACCACTCGAATCCTTCATAACCTTGACGGAGGAACTATCATCCTTACTCTTCCGATCTTTGGCACCGGAATCTCTCTCGGAATCAGAGTAATCCCTGGAACTATGCTTACTCGATTTATGCTTCGAACTTCGCGGCATCGCAAAACCCCCAAACCCTATTAATCGAATTGAAATCGAGAAACCCTAATTTGGAGAAATTGAACACGATTCTGAAACCCTAATTAGATCTCTGAAATGAATCGAATGTCACAAATATTAGGGTAATGTGACAATAATGTTGAGTTCAATAGTAGCGCAACAAAATCAAAACTCAAATTATTTTTTTCTCTCTCTATATGAAGTGAGTTTTTTTTTGGGGGGGGGTTTTTTGGTTTTATGGGTGTTTATGAGAGACTTGGGGAGGACCTTGTTTGGGAAGGATAATGAAATTGGTGAATATGACGGAATTGCCCTTAAATGTTTATTGCTGTGACGGTGTTTCAAGTGCTGTACCGTCCAATAAGAGAATAGACCCCTTGGTTCCAAGAGTACTTGCAACGCTTCATTTGTGTACTTGTTTGTTACAATTCAATCCTCTTTGTATAGATTTCATTTCATTTCATTCATTCTTTTTTTACCCTTCCAAAATTAAATTTGTGAAAAATTAAATTGTTTACTTTTGACTATCTTGTTAATGATTAAAAAAAAAACTATGGTATTTGTTTCGATCACGTTTTTTTTTATGCACGAAAGTCAAATTATATAACTTGTTTCACTTATAAGATACGGTATTGGGATGATTTGTATAAATAATTTAATTATAAAATATTTTATGATTCAATGGTACACGAATATAAACGATAGATACACGGTATTAGAATGATTTATATAAAGTAAGTCATCTGTAAAATAATTTATGGTCTAATATTTCATAAATTAAAACAAAAGTACACGGTATTTGGATGATTTGTATGAAGTAAGTAAATTATAAAATAATTTATGATTTAATATTTCATAAATTAAAACGAAAGTACACGGTATTTAGATGATTGTATAAATTAAGTCAATTGTAAAATAATTTCTTATTTAATATTTCACACAAAAAAAAAAAGTACGCGGATTTTTTATGACTTGTATCGAGTAGGCTGATTGCAAAATAATTTATCATCTATATTTTACAAATTGAAACAAAATGATACAGCGATATTTGAATCTTTTGCATAGAGATTGCAAAGTAATTTTTAACTCGATATTTCATAAATTGAAATGAAAGACACACAATATTTAGATTTTTTGTATAAAGTAAGTTAGTTGTCGAATAAATTATGATTTAATGTTCCACAAATTAAAACGAAAAAGTACATGCTATTTGGACGTTGGGTATAAAGTAAGTCATTTGTAAAACAATCTTTGAATCAATATTTAACAAATTAAAACAAAACGCATGCGATATTTAGATTATTTGTATAAAGTAAGTTAGTTGTCAAATAAATTATGGTTTAATGTTTCACAAATTAAAACGAAAAAGTACATGGTATTTGGATGCTATGTATAAAGTAAGCCAGTTGTAAAACAATTTTCGAATCAATAGTTCTCAATTAAAACAAAACGTACATGGTATTTTTATTTTTTAGGGTAAAACGTACACGATATTCTTAATTATATTTTCAAGGAAAAAAAGCGATAATGGCAATTAATTTTTTTAATTAATTACTAAAATTATAATTCATACTTTGTATGAAATTAGAGATACACGGTATTTGGACGTTTTTTAAAAGTAAGTTAGTTGGAAAATAATTTACGATTCAACATTTCACAAATTGAAACAAATGGTACCTGGTATCTAGATGGTTTGAAATTCTTAAATGTTTACACATAAAAATAATTATCATGTTAGTCAACGTCGGCAGATATGCGATTAAACTTTAGCCGAGGAAATCCCCTCTTCAATGAAAGGTGAGGAGAATGTTGGGACAACCGAGCAATAGAAGTCTATTGTTTCTTAAGACCGTTGAGTGGGTACTTGGGACAGAAATACGTCAGACTAAGTCAGAGCTAATTGAGATCGGACAATGATGCACAAAACCCACCTTCCATGTTTGTAGCACTGCTAACCACAATGAGGTACAGGGGAATAAGCATGTTTGTATTGGAGTTGTGCGCCAAAGATTGTGTTAATAGACCATATTGTGAAGGAGGAGACTCATAGTTAAACATGGGATGTTGGTAGCTCTGAAAACACTACTATATTTTTAGGGTTTAACTAGCTCAAGTACATGATGTCTTAAGTAATTGTACAAAAAGACCAAACTCACGAGGACTGTGCCGCTGCAACTTTTCATCGAGAAAAGTTGTTTGTGCAAAAACAAAATAAATCCTTCAAAGTTTCGAGTTTCAACAGTTTAAAATAGAGTTTGAAAACAATCGAATATTTAAAGATCTCACATGACAAAGTGTGGTTCAAAACAAAATTCAGTTATGAACATATATTTGCAAAGAAGTGGAAAATTACAACACCATACAACTTCCTAGAGACCAAGTGGTTACCATGCAAAAAAGTGGAAAATTACTCTCTCGAGGTCTGAGATTGTCAAGTTAACTTAAGACCATATCTTAACCATTTTATCTAATTGAAAAGTTAAGTCATTTTCCTATGACAAAAAATATAGATAAACTTTCAAGTAGCCTTTCAAGGTCTTTATCGCTATTGAGCATAAAAATGTTTCTCATATTAAACAAATAGTTTCGTTATTGTCCTTTTTCGAGTTCAAGAAATTTGACAATAAAGATAAAAGTGGTCTTGTTTTATTTTATAGACCGAAGTTTATAGAACTTATTTAAAAGAAGTTTAAGTATGTAACTAACCAAACTTACGTAAACATAATCATAACCTCGTCATGTAAAAACCACAAATTGGTTTAGCTTATGATGAGCTTGAACACAAAATAGAAATAAGATAAGAAGTGAATGAAAACATAATTACAATAATGAATAAAGTAGTTTAAAGTTAACAAAAGAATATTACAATCCAAGGTGAAAATGAATGATCTTTTAACATTACTCACTCACAACATTCATAAAACTCTAACTATTTGACAAATAGCATTCATGCTCTCGTATGAAATGGATGAAGGGTAGAATATGACATGTAAATACTCAACTTGTATGATGTAATTAGACACCTACAATCAAACACATGCTTATGTTGCATTATTTTCATCTTCTTTCTAGTTTGCATTTATTTATCTTGTATGCATTTCTCAGTGTAGCTCAAAAATTCAAAAACAATAGCACTTAACTCTCTATTGAACCGGTTATTAAACTCATTGTTGAGTGGAAGAGTTCCTATCTTAGCATTAGTCGCTTGAATACAAGGGAATCACAAACGAGGACTTCAACTGAACCTCATATATTTTCTTTTTAAGGGTCTTTAGGTGAGATTCAAAGGGTCAAGATGTGAATATTGAAAAACCAAAAAAGGGAGATTTTGGGAAAGGGTCGATGCCTTTTAGGGAGATATTTGTGGCTTTTGGAAGTTGGGAAATACATAAAAGATTGAGTCTTTGTGAGCAACTTGGATGAATATTAGGAGACCAAAAGAGGAGATCCTTAAGAAATCAAAAGCTAAGGGTTGGATTCTTTTAGGGTTAGATTATAGAGTTGAGAAACAACTTGGAAATACCTTGGTTATTGAAATCATTGAGTCTTTTGGTCACATGAAGAGATTCGGGAAAATGATAGAAATCAGGTGTGCTATTAGAGAACACGTTGAAGCTAATTTTTTGTAACTTGTTTGTATCTCTTTTTAAAGAACTAATTGATAGTGATGTAATGAGATGGTCTTTTCTTCATACGTATGTAATTTATGGGTTGAACTAGGTGAACAAAATATCGGCGTGTTGTTCTCTATTCTTTACTCTATTTATCTTGTTCTTCTTTTATTCGATAGTGGTTTTGCTATATACTTGGTTGTTAGACTTGCAATTATTGAATAAACTTAGCAAACGTACTAAATAAGCTGTCGAGTAATATATTTATAAGTTCGTATCATAGGAATTGTGAAATTTATACTTACTATTGCGAGTTTCAATTTGAATTAAGTAATAAAAGGGGGTTGCACTTGCCAATGGTTGAGTTCACACGAATAAAGCGAGAAAACGATTAGGTCATGTATGATTCCCTTCTCTTTCACTACTTAATATCAACTAAGCATCTTTTTCTACCATCCTCTAAGTAGTAACTAGGTTTTCAAGATAATCAGATCATCATAGCGTAATAAGAATTCCTTTGTTTCTCAGACTTATGATTATTTAGTATAATAAAAATTTCCTTCTTTCTCACTTGATTCATCTCTTACTCTTGCATTCAATTCTTGTTTCTTATAACTATTTATATTTTTTTTTATTAAAAAACATATTTATTTTCTCGCCATGTCTCAGCTTCTTCCTTAGTCTAAATTTTTATTAACTCATTTTTTATAAGATATTTTAACAATTAAAATTCATTTATTAAAATAAATAATAAGTTAGGCGTATGAGATTCGAATTATCAACTCACTTTTACCATATACTCTATATTTTTTTTTGTTGATAATAATAGTAATAATCTATTTTTTTCACTACAATAAAAATGAATGGAGTAACTTAACCGAGTAATATTTGATTTTTGGAGGGATTAACATAATAAGAAAGAGTAGATATTTAGAGGCAGACGTTGACGCGGTGGAAACTCGTGGCAAAACGTTCCCGGCGTTCTGTAGCACGCAACTCTCACACGCACGTTTCCTTCTTCTTCCTATATTATTATCACGCATCATCAACTCCATGTTCTATATACTATTCTTCCTTTTGTCATTCTGATTCTGGTGAGTCTCATTTTTAATTATTTCTTCCATTTTCTGTTCCACACGTTTTTCAATTTTCATTTCAACTTCGCCAATTCTTATGCATATTATTTGTCGCTTAAATGTAGAAAATAAATTGAGTTTTCTTTGTTGCGAGGGAAACAAACACGATAAATGATTTAAAAGGTTGTTGTCCCAAATTGATGTTTAAATAGCATTTCTTATATACTATATACTTCATATGATAATCACATACTTTGCTGCTTTCACTCTGTAATGTACGCACCATTGATGCGGCAAATGTAAATTTTGTATCTGCTGATAATTCCAATCATTCTTTTTTAATATTTGGCTATCAGAGGTTTGATCAATGGCACTTTGTAGAACTGGGCCATACCCAATTTTCGAGAGTAATGTCCTACCTTATTCGCATATAAATTTGTCGACAAGGCTTGTTTTACCCGTTCCCCTGCGTTTCGCTGGACAATCATCAAATGTAGGCAAGAGAAAGCACAAGGTAATATGCAGTTCTTCATCACGGAGATCTGCATCTGCTTCTTCAATGGAGTCGCATGAAGAGGTTCCAAAGGCCTCTTCCGTTTGCTTGGAGGAGGAAACGAATCATGTTATGAGGTTCAAAATGTCAGACTTTAAGGTTTTAGATCGTGTTAGCATTGGCCTTGGTGGACGGGTATGAAATCTAAATAACTTTACGATGTGTCATAACTGGATTAATTTTTTTAATTCCGGTGGTCTCATCGATTAAGTTTTGCTATAGGCGGATGAGGTGGTGTTTGAAGGCAAGGTGAAGGACAGTGGTAGGTAAGATAATTCTTTATTAGTTCAGGTTATATGATGAGTTTTGATACAGTATCTGTATTTATTCGCTCTGTTCTCTGCAGCCCTTTGTATAACACAAGAGTTATACTTCGACAGCTTTATAGTTCCCAAGCTCAGCGTCGAGGAAAACGAGCAATAGAGGTATGTTGACATTGTTTGTAGTATATCAATTTAATTTTGTTCATGCCCCTTCACAATATTTTGTTGGTATCTTCAAGGTATTGAAGAAGCTGGGTCGCCGTAAACTTTTGTATCATTCTTACTCAATGCAAGTTCATGGCTATATCTCATTGCCTGCAAGTGGCGGTAGTGGTTCATTTATCTTAGTCCATGGGGTAGGTATCTCAGTGTGTTTCATTATTTTAATTCTTTCATATATGTTTGATTGTATCCTGCCCGAATGTTGTCTATTTGAGTATTTATGCCCCTTTGCATGAAAAGAACCACTGATGTTCTTTTTGGCTCAATACATTTTCCTTTCAGTATCATGGTAGTTTTTCTTTGAGACATTGGCTTCAACAGTCAGATTGGCTTCAAACTTTAGAGGCCACTCTTGCGCTGGACGAAGAATCTGTTAGGAAGGTAGGAGAAGACACAACTGGAGGTTCCGCGATTTCTAGGCAATTGCGACTAATTCGAATATTGATGAGAGATCTTCTAATTGGAGTATGTCTTTAGAAATTTTAACCTTAATGTTTTCTGGAAGACATTTTTAATCATAAGTGCTCAAATACTTGCACATCAACATGAGGAGTGATATTTTCTACAATGGTTTATTTACTTTCAGGTGAATTACCTGCATAGTCATGGTCTTGCCCATACAGAGTTGAGGCTGGAAAATGTGCATATAAGCCCAATAGACAGACATATTAAAGTAAGCATTTCATTCTCTTATAAATAGAATCATGTCTTCATTCATTTTTCTGTCTTTTATGTGGAGTGTGGATTACCTTTGTGGTTCGGCTGATCCTAGAGAAGGTTTTGTACATCACGTGTGCTGTAAACTCACAGAGTGTCACAAAACAAACTTAGAAATTTGTTTTTTTGCTGCTAGTTTAAACATTTCGGTTGTTTCACTTAATAGCAAACAGTTATGCTAAGATAGAAAACCTGACAAGAAGTGCAACAGACTGTAGGAAGGGAAAGATAACAGATAAGATATATGATGATAGAACCCAAAATATCAAGGTAATGAAACTGCATATTATTGAATTGAAAAGAATTATTACGGAGATGGAAATGCCTACAATCCCAGAGCAAGAGATCCTCAGAGAAGAGACATTTCTCTCTCTGCCCAGACCATATGGTTTGTAACTGAATAATACTCAATGATCCTTCTCTTGCCACTCCTATCCTTCATATAACTGTCATTTTCCTCCAAGAAACTAGCCAAATCAGCAAATATAACAAACTCTATTTGGCACATTTTTGGGCTTAGGCCCAACCCCGACACCTAACATATGACATACTTTCTGGTTGATAATTTTCACTGGGCTGATAATTCTTAGCTCTCAATGTGTGATCTACGCGGTCCAAGTTACTGGACATCAATAGTTGGTGTTTCCTCATGTATAGTCTGGTCAACCTTTCCTCTCATGCTTGGTTTGACCTTAAGTGTTTACTTAACAGGTAGGTACACTGGGAAATGCCGCTGACTTTTGCGAGGATGGTTCAAATAGTGGCTCTATGGAAAACATGGACAGGCGACAGATGATGATTGCATTTGACATGAGGTATGGCCTAGGATATCATTAATGAAGTTTGTGTGCAACTATGTGATCTTTTTGATAACTGATTATCTGTGTTGCAAAGATGCTTGGGTTTCATAATGGCAAAAATGGTAATGGGAGAGCTTATGGATCCTTTGATATTCGCAAAGTTCAAATCATTTCTCACAAAGGTATGGCAAGTTAATAATGTATTTAATTTTAGCCCGTTGACTGTTTAAAAAGTACAACTTTTTTGAAGGAAAAGAAAAAACTACTTGACTCAAATGCTTTATAGACTGCGAAGGAAGTGCCCAAGGATGCCTTCTTGTCTCTAATATGCCTCATACAAACTAAGACCTAAATAATTTGTTCCCCTTTGCTGTAAGCTGTGAGTATTCATTTTAGTGTTAGTAATAGCGGATCGCCGAAAATAGCAGATAGCAAAAAATCTGATATGAGAAATAGGGCATAACATAGCAGGCAAATAGCAGTAGCCGCAATGCGGTTGAAATAAATAATTATATATAAAATGAAGCATGCTAGCAATAGCTACACATCTGTAAGGGCATAGGAGATTAATATGCAAAAACTGAGTGTCTTAGATGTAAGGGTCAATCCTTGTAAGGTGGTTTATATATAAAAATAATGCCGGAAACATAAATTAAAATTTAAAAGTGACTTAAAACTCAAAATCTAAATATGAAGTTAAGTATGAAGTGAAGAGAAAAGATAGAGAGGCAGAGGTGGTTTAGTGATGAGAGGTTACCTAGGTTTTGGGGTTATATAAAACCCCACCTCATCACCAGCTCAACATTATTTTATTTTTGATGTTTTATAAAATATGTCATGTCTTCTTTAAAAAAAAGAAAGTCATGTGCAGTTCACATGATATTTTTAATGTTATCATAAGGGAAAAAAGCATAAAAAAATAACTTCCGATATGTAAGAAATAACCACTATCGCCGATATGCAAAAAGTCGCTGCTATTGCAGTGGTAGCGAAATCACAATAGCATATCGTCTTTTGTCGCAGTTGCTCCAAATCCCGGTATGAATAGCGGTATAGGGGCACTATACCGGTTATTTAACAACACTTCATTTATAGCAGGACATAAACCATTATCATGAAAATTTGAAGATTCTGCTGTTGAAATAAGTGGTCATTTGAGAATAATATAAATTAATGGTTAAGTGGCCATGATCTGTAGTAGTTTACTTGGGAAAGACTATTTGTAGGTCTACTATAAGTGGACACTCATCCTCAAATTAGATTTTTATTACATTTCTGGTATTAGCATAATAAATATTATTTAGTAGTAGAATGGATAATTCAAATTACACGTGGAAACAAGTCATGATATATAATGAAGTGTTGAAACCAATACTAAAAGAAAATCATAGTTACCCTAGTAAATGTAGGTATGTTGATATATTCTAACAAATATGTAGACAGATGTACTTCAAACGTAAATCGGGTCATGCAATGATGCAAAATTTCTAATGATAATTCTTGCTACATTAAACTTCAGGGGAATGATCCTTCATGTTTGCGACAGCTTATGATGGAAATCCTCGGTAGAAACTCTCCGTATGGAAATGCTGGCTTACAAGTAAGTATATGGTTACACATCTTCAGTGAAAGTGGCATAGTATTCAGAGTACCATTCTTGTTTTCATAACTTTTAATGCCTTATATTATTTTCTCGCAGATGCTTGATAGGAACTGGGGTGCTGGTTGGCACCTTTTATCTTTATTGCTAGCAACCAAACCTTCTCGGAGAATAAGGTATGCTCCGAAGCAGTATCTACATATTTGAAATGTTAATAATTTGCTTATTGATTCCCCTACATTGAGCTGTGATTATCTTGCAAATATGTCAAGATTTAAAAAATAAAAACTGTAGTGTTGAAGAAGAAAATTCAGCAGAGATACAAAAAGAATCATAAAGAGAAGTATTCAAGTTTCTTTGGTCTATCAGGAGGCTTGATCTTTTGACTACATGTAGCTAGTTTCTGACAATTGTGAACCATGAATAGCATTTGATTACATATTAGTTTGATTTACCCAAGATTGAAAAATTACTGGTGTTAACCATGTGAAATGTTCTACAGTTGTTTGGATGCTCTAAGGCACCCATTCCTCTGTGGGCCAAGATGGCGAGTAGTCCCATCAATGGATATTATCAGATGGGGTCTAGGTTGCACTGCAATGCGTATTAGTGAGGAGTACATTTATCGTCAGCC